>ENA-OQNN01000008-OQNN01000008.1-human-gut-metagenome-genome-assembly--contig:-NODE-8-length-288147-cov-9.070547_pt1 | contig 288147 bp, 262 predicted proteins | sample MGYA00242624_ERZ504870 | MGnify/ENA primary metagenome ERZ504870 (study PRJEB26092, sample SAMD00036379) | human gut metagenome | host: Homo sapiens | study: EMG produced TPA metagenomics assembly of... | reverse complement strand
TCCGGACATGCCGTCCTCCGATCTCCCGGGGCCGGCCGGCCCGGCCCTCAGGGTATCGGGTTCCCACATTCATCCGCACATGTGCGGATGAATGTGGGAAGTGTTCGGATGAAGTTGATAATCAAGGTCTCCGCGTCGAGCGCGCAGACGGTGGTGGACCTGAGGTGTACGTCCATTCCGAAGGCGGTAGAATATCTAGGCACGGGAGCCTCCCAACCTCGTTGCGGCGCGGCTGCGCCTCTGGCACTTCAACAACATTGTCGCAGCCCCGACCCGCGGTCACGAGCGGGGGCTCCTGTCGTTTCCGTGCCCCTGGATTGGGTCATAGTGTCTGACTTATGCTCAACCTGCGGGGTTTCCAAGGTAGTCCTTGGGGACGTTCTTAAATGACTAGTCAAACAAGAACGTCCCCAACAACTACCTTCCTCTGGTGTAAAAGGTGCGCCATGTTCGGCGCTGGATTGTTATTCGTTTGTAAAGGCCGTGCTGCGCTTGCGGTAAGGGTCTATCAGATGCCCGTAAAAAACCGCAGTTGGCGCGGGCACTGCCCGATCGAGGCCGTATCTTTCCAAACAGCAAAGCGGGCAGGGTGCCCGCGAATCGCATGTATGAAAGGAAGATCATGCTCGATCAGGCTTATTCTCGTCGTCAGTTCCTCGGCCTCGCTGGTGGTCTTGCCAGCATCGTCGGTCTCGGTCTCGTTGGGTGCGGCGGCTCCGGCGCATCCGATGCCGCCGACAAGGGTAGCGCCGCTGCTGCCGAGTCCGTCTCCGGCGAGGTGACCTACGACGGTGCCTCTTCGTTCCAGGCTCTCGTCGAGGCCGCTGCCGAGAAGTTCATGGACGCCAACCCCGATGTCTCCGTCTCCGGCTCGGGTAACGGTTCGGGCAAGGGCCTGACCGCTGTCGCCGCCGGCACCGTCACCATCGGCAACTCCGACGTCTTCGCCGAGACCAAGCTTGAGGCCGATCAAGTCAAGAACCTCGTCGACCACGAGGTCGCCGTCGTGGGCATGGGCCCCGTCGTCTCCAAGAACGTCAAGGTCGACGACCTGTCCCTCGAGCAGCTCAAGGGTATCTTCTCCGGTCAGATTACCAACTGGAAGGAGGTCGGCGGCGACGACGCCACCATCGTCGTCCTCAACCGCAAGGCCGGCTCCGGTACCCGCGCCACCTTCGAGGCCGCCGTCTTTGGCGACGAGACCGTCGACTTTAAGGGCGACGCCGAGCTCGACAAGTCTGGCGACGTCCAGACTCAGATGGGCAGCACCGATAACGCCATCTCCTACCTCGACTTCTCGCACTTCGATGACTCCAAGTTCAACGCCATCAAGGTCGAGGGCGTCGAGCCCAAGAGCAAGAATGTCACTGATGACTCCTTCAAGATCTGGGCTACCGAGCACATGTACTGCTCCAAGGACGCCGACGAGGCCACCAAGGCCTTCCTGGAGTTCATGCTTTCCGACGACGTCCAGGGCAAGCTCGTCGAGGAGCAGGGCTTCATCCCCGTCTCTGCCATGAAGGTCGTCAAGGACGCCAGCGGCAAGGTCTCTGCTAAATAAGTAATCGCCCCGGAAAGGTTTGCAATGGCAAAACAGCTGCCAAAGCGCGACCTTGAGAACGTGGGCCTGGGCGTCACGGGCGCGTGCGTAGCGCTCGTGACGCTTGTCGTTGCCGCGCTCATCTTTATGGTCGCCCAAAAGGGCCTCTCGGCTTTTGTCAAGGACGGCGTCTCGGTCGTCGAGTTTTTCACCGGCACCAAGTGGGACCTGGCCAACACAGCCGAAAACGGCCTGCCCTATACCGGCGCCCTGCCCCTGATCGTCACCTCGTTTGCGGTCATGGTGCTCTCCACGCTTATCGCGCTGCCCATCGCCATCGGCTCTGCCATCTTTGCGGTCGAGATTAGCCCTAAGTTTGGCTCTAAGATCTTTCAGCCGCTCATTGAGCTTTTGACCGGCATCCCCTCGGTCGTCTTTGGCCTGATCGGTTTTCACGTGGTCGTCGGTCTTATGAAGAGCGTTTTCCACGTGAGCACGGGCCTGGGCATCTTGCCCGGCGCCATCGTGCTGGCCGTCATGATCCTGCCGACCATGACCACGCTTTCGGTCGATGGCCTGCGCGCCGTGCCCGACGGCTACCGCCAGGGCTCGCTCGCGCTGGGCTACACCCGCTGGCAGACCATCTGGCACGTGGTGCTCAAGTCCGCCATGCCGTCGCTCATGACCGCGGTTATCTTGGGCATGACCCGCGCCTTTGGCGAGACGCTCGCCGTGCGCATGGTCATCGGCGGCATCGAGGCCATGCCGACGTCGCTGCTGTCGCCGGCTTCGACCATCACCACCACGCTCACCACGTCCATGGCAGTCTATGCCGAGGGCTCGGCCCAAGACGATGTTCTGTGGGCGCTCGGCCTGCTGCTGATGGGCATGAGTCTCATCTTCATCCTGATCATCCACCTTATCGGCCGCAAGGGGGCGAAGGCTCGTGGCTAGCACGCGTATCCACATCGACGAGGCGAGGCTCGGGCGTGTCCAAAAGCAGGACCGCTTCGCCACGGGCGTGTTGACGGCGATCGTCGCCATCGTCATGCTCATCGTCGTCTCCATGGTGGCCTATATCCTGTTCGAGGGCATCTCGACGCTGTTCCAGCCGGGCTTTCTCACGGAGCCGTCGCGCGCCAACGGAACGCAGGGCGGCGTGCTCTACCAGCTGTTCGACTCGTTCTACCTGCTGCTGATCACCCTGATCATCTCGGTGCCCATCAGCCTGGGTGGCGCGGTCTTTTTGGTTGAGTACGCACCCGACGGACCCGTCCGCGACATTGCCTCCACCGCCATCGAGACGCTGTCCTCGCTGCCTTCCATCGTTGTCGGCATGTTCGGTTTTCTGGTGTTCTCGGTGCAGCTGGGCTGGAAGTACTCCATCATCTCCGGCGCCGTCGCGCTCACCATGTTCAATATCCCCATTCTGGTGCGCGTGATCCAGCAGGCGCTCGAGGACGTGCCGCAGGCCCAGCGCGATGCGTGCCTGGCCATGGGCCTCACCCGCTGGGAGGCCACGCTGCACATCCTGATTCCCGAGGCCATGCCCGCTATCGTGACCGGCATCGTGCTTTCGGCCGGCCGCGTCTTTGGCGAGGCCGCGGCGCTGCTCTTTACCTCGGGCATGAGCTCGCCGGTTCGCCTCAACTTCTTGAGCCTTAACCTGTCGAGCCCTACTTGCGCCTGGAACGTGTTCCGCCCCGGTGAGTCGCTCGCCGTGCATATCTACAAGATCTATGGCGAAGGCAGCCCCGAGGCCCAGCAGATCGTTTGGGGTACCGCGGCACTGCTGATGATTTGCGTGCTGCTGTTTAACGTAATCGCCCGCATTGTGGGCAAGCAACTGGCAAGGAAGATGACGGCCGAATGAGCGAGATGAATGTAACGCCCGCAACCGAAGCGGCATCGTCCGACACCCGGGACTTCCTGTCGAGCGTGGGGGAGAGCGAGAAGCGCGTGCGCGTGAGCGGCAAGGCCGTGAGCGACGAGGTCGTGCTCTCCACCAAGGACGTCAACGTGTACTATGGCGACCACCATGCACTGCACAATACGTCGCTCGACTTCCACAAGGGCGAGATCACGGCGCTCATTGGGCCTTCGGGCTGCGGTAAGTCGACCTTCTTGCGTAGCCTCAACCTCATGAATCGCGAGATTCGCGGCTGCCGCGTGGAGGGCGAGATCAACTATCGCGGGCGCAACGTGAACACCAAGACCGAAAACACCTACGAGCTGCGCCGTTCCATTGGCATGGTGTTCCAGCAGCCCAACCCGTTCCGCAAGTCCATTCGCGACAACATCACGTTTGCGCCCAAGCGCCACGGCATCACCGACCGTGACGAGCTCGACCGCATGGTCGAGGAAAGCTTACGCGGCGCGGCGCTGTGGGACGAGGTCAAAGACAAGCTCGACAAGAGCGCCTATGCGCTTTCGGGCGGTCAGCAGCAGCGTCTGTGCATCGCGCGCACGCTGGCGCTCAACCCCGACGTGATCTTGTTCGACGAGCCCTGCTCGGCGCTCGACCCCATCTCGACGCTGGCGATCGAGGACCTCATGTCATCGATCGTTGCCGACCGCGCCATCGTCATCGTGACGCACAACATGGAGCAGGCGTCGCGTGTGTCCAACCGCACGGCGTTCTTCTACATGGGCGATATGGTCGAGTACGACGAGACTGACGAGATTTTCCAACGGCCCAAGGATAAGCGGCTGAATGATTACCTCACCGGCATGTTCTCCTAGTCCGGGACATGCTTGAGGCCCGCGGCGGCCACGGTTGCCACGGGACTGATTGGAGAGGCGGGTCATCTCTTTTGGGAGATGGCCCGCCTTTTTGTGTCGTGTGCGGCCCGCCTTTTCGCTGCTATTATGGACAACGTTGAATTTCTACGAAGGAGCAGGGCATATGGCGATTCTTTTGGGATGCGATTCCGTCAGCCTAGAGTTTCCCACCAAGCATATTTTCGATAGCGTGACGCTCGGCGTGGGCGAGGGCGACCGTATTGGTATTGTCGGTAAAAACGGCGACGGCAAGTCGACGCTGCTGAGCGTGCTCGCCGGCACGCTGGAGCCCGACGACGGCCGCGTGACGCATCGTCGCGGCACCACGATCGGCCTGCTCGGCCAAAAGGACCAGCTTGTCGACACCGACACCGTGCACCATGCCGTCGTGGGCGACACGCCCGAGTATGAGTGGGCGTCGAGCCCCCGCACGCGCCAGATCCTCGCCGGTCTCATTAGCGATGTGCCCTGGGAGGGCACGGTGGGCGAGCTTTCGGGTGGCCAGCGCCGCCGCGTGGACCTCGCGCGCCTGTTGATCGGCGACTACGACGTGCTCATGCTCGACGAGCCCACTAACCATCTGGACATGCGCACCATCAACTGGCTTGCACGCCATCTTAAGGCTCGCTGGCAGCGCGGTCAGGGCGCCATGCTCGTGGTCACGCACGATCGCTGGTTCTTGGACGAGGTCTGCACCAGCATGTGGGAGGTCCACGACGGCCAGGTCGATCCCTTCGAGGGCGGCTACTCCGCATATATCCTGCAGCGCGTGGAGCGCGACCGCATGGCCGCGGTTACCGAGGAACGCCGTCGCAACATGGCGCGCAAGGAGCTCGCGTGGCTGAGCCGCGGCGCCCAGGCGCGTTCCACCAAGCCCAAGTTTCGCGTTGATGCCGCTCGCGAGCTGATCGCCGACGTGCCGCCCGTGCGTGACGAGCTGGAGCTCAAGCGCCTCGCCGTGAGCCGCCTGGGCAAGCAGGTTATCGATGTGGTCGACGTGGACGCCGGCTATGCGGATACCGATGGCGCGCCCAAGCAGGTGCTCTCTGACGTGACCTGGCTCATTGGTGCGGGCGACCGCTATGGCCTGCTGGGCGAGAACGGTGCCGGCAAGTCGACGCTGCTCGACGTGATCCAGGGCAAGATTGAACCCACGCGCGGCCGCGTGAAGATTGGCCAGACAGTGCGCTTTGGCGTGCTGTCGCAGCAGCTCGAGGAGCTCGAACCCTACATGGGCGACACGATCCGCGAGGTGCTCGGCAACTATAAGAAGTACTACGTCATCGACGGCAAGGAGACTTCGCCCGAGAAGCTCTGCGAGCGTCTGGGCTTTACGACGCAGCAGCTCTGGAGCCGCATCGGCGATCTTTCGGGCGGCCAGCGCCGTCGCCTGTCGCTGTTGCTGACGATTCTGGACGAGCCCAACGTGCTCATCCTGGACGAGCCGGGCAACGACCTGGATACCGACATGCTCGCGATTGTCGAGGACCTGCTGGACGGCTGGCCCGGCACGCTGATCCTGGTGACACACGATCGCTTTTTGATGGAGCGCGTGACCGACCAACAGTGGGCACTGCTCGATGGCCATCTGACGCATATGCCCGGCGGCGTGGACCAGTACCTGCGCCTGTGCAACGCTACCGCCGAGGGCGAGCCCGTGGGCGCGCCGAGCGCTAAGACCGGCACGTTCGATACCGGTGCGGCGGCTGCTGCCGACAAGCCCAAGTCGAGCGGTCAGCCCAACGGCCTTTCCAACGCCGAGCGTCAGAAGCTCCGCCGCGAGGTGAGCTCGCTCGAGCGCAAGATGGAGACGCAGCGCGCCCGCGTGGAGGAGGCCGAGGCCGCCATGGCCCAGGTCGATCCCACCAACTACACGGCGCTCGGCGAGCAGCAGGCAAAGATCGACGAGGCTCACGCCGCCATGGACGAGCTGGAGATGGCGTGGCTCGAGGCGAGCGAAAAGCTCGAGGGCGAGGAGTAGGCGAGAATGATCAAAGCCGCGTTTTTCGATATCGACGGTACGCTGCTGAGCTTTAAGACCCACCGGATTCCGGCGTCGGCGCAGCAGGTGCTCGACAGCTTTCGCGAGCAGGGGATTGCGTGCGTGATCGCCACGGGCCGTCCGACCTACCAGATGCCGGACTGGCTGTTCGACCTGGGCTGGGATGCGTACATTACGCTTTCGGGCCAGCACTGTTTTGATGCCAAGGGCGTCTACCGCAGCTGCCCGATCGATCCGGACGACGTTGCGGTGATTGTGGACCAGGTGGCGCAGGGGCGCTACGACTCACTGTGCATGCAGGGCGAGAACTCGTTTGTGAACCGCCTGTCCGAGCGCGTGGTGACGGCTGGCAGCAACGCGGGAATCGTCTACCACGAGGAGCCGTTTGAGCATGCCTTTGACGCGCCGGTCTATCAGTTCTGTGCCTTTGTTGACCCAGTTGACGAGCATATCGTGACCGATGCCGTGTCGCATTCGCTCACCACGCGCTGGTGCGACCTGTTCTGCGACATTATTCCCGCTAACGGCGGCAAGGACCTGGGCGTGGCGGCGACGCTCGAGCGGCTTGGTATCGACGCGAGCGAGGCGATTGCCTTTGGCGACGGCGAGAACGACCTGTCGATGTTTGCCGCCGTGGGCACGAGCGTGGCCATGGGCAACGCACAGGACACGGTGAAAGCTGCGGCGACCTATGTGACGACCGCCGTGGACGACGACGGCATCTACAACGCCGCGAAGTACTTTGGACTGCTATAGCTGCGGCTCGGCACTTGGGGACACTCCTTGCGGGGCGTGTTCCCATTTTGTTTTCGTCCCGCACGTTTTGTGAAACACGGCTAACTTTTAGACAAAGTAGTAAGACATGGGCAACTTTTGCGGTAAATTTAGCCGTGGAAAGTATCCAAAGGCTAACTAGCAATCATCGCGAAAGGCGGCCCATGGCCCTACGTGAATCCGGAGAAGACTATCTCGAATCAATCTACGTTCTGTCGGAACGTCAGGTCATCGTGCGCTCGATCGACGTTGCGGAGTACCTCGGCGTAACCAAGGCGAGCGTTTCCAAGGCCATGGCGACGCTGGAAAGCAACGGCTATGTCGAAATGGGCAAACGAGATGTTCATCTGACAGAGCGAGGGCTGGAGGTCGCTCGCCAAATGTGGGAGCGTCACTGCTTTTTCGTGGGGCTGCTGGAGGATGCGGGTGTTTCGGCTGAGGTCGCGTCGCAAGAGGGCTGCCACATGGAGCACTGCCTGAGCGAGGAGAGCTTTGAGAAGCTAAGGGCGATGTTGGGCCGGGACAGCGACCGGGACCAGTAGCCCCGCCAACTAAGTTCAACTCAGACAAGGAACCCCGCCAGCAAGCGATGCCCAAGAACCGCCAGCAACGTCATCGCAGGCCGGGACCGGGCTTGGTTTTGAAAACACTCCGCAGCGCGAGGCCCGCCTTTCCGTTGCTCCGCAGGAGCAGGAAAGACGGGCCTCATGCGCGAGGACGTTTTCAAAACCAAGCCCGGTCCCGGCCGGACAGCCCACGAACGCTACAGGTTCTTGACACCCATCGCGCGCATGGCGTTCAGGATGGCGATGATCGCCACACCCACATCGCCGAACACGGCAAGCCACATGTTGGCGATGCCCAGTGCCGCAAGCACCAGAATCAGCAACTTAATGCCCAGCGCAAAGATGATGTTCTGCCAAACAATCGACATGGTCTTGCGCGCCACGCGGATCGCGCGGGAGATGTTGGACGGTTTGTCGTCCATGAGCACCACGTCGGCGGCCTCAATCGCGGCGTCGGAACCCATAGCGCCCATGGCAATGCCAACGTCTGCGCGGGTGAGCACAGGCGCATCGTTGATGCCGTCGCCGACAAAGGCGAGCTTGCCCTTGCCCGATTCGGCTGCCAGCAATGCCTCGACGCGCTCGACCTTGTCGCCCGGCAGCAGCTGCGCGTGGAACTCGTCGAGCCCCAGCTGCTTGGCCACCGCAGCAGCCACTTCCTCGCGGTCGCCCGTGAGCATGACGGTGCGCTTGACGCCGGCGGCGTGCAGGTCGCGGATCGTCTGCTCGGCGTCGGCCTTTATGGTGTCGGCAATTACAATGTGGCCGGCATAGATGCCATCGACTAGCACGTGGAGGATGGTGCCGACAACCTCACAATCGGGTGCTTCGACTCCGGTCGCGGCAAGCATCTTAGCGTTGCCAACGACGACGTGCTTGCCGTCGATGGTTGCCGTCACGCCATGGCCCGCGTCGTTGGTGGAGTCGCTTACGCGCTTGGGGTCGACCTCGCCCTGGTAGGCGACACGTACGGACTGCGCGATGGGGTGATCGGAGAACGACTCAGCAAGGGCTGCGACTTCGAGCAACGACTGCTCGGTATAGCCGGCCTCGGGGTGTACCGCGACCACCGAGAACGTGCCGTTGGTGAGGGTGCCCGTCTTGTCAAAGACGACGGTGTCCACGTCGGCGAGCGTCTCGAGGTAGTTAGAACCCTTGATGAGAACGCCCAGCTTGGATGCGCCGCCGATGCCGCCAAAGAAACTGAGCGGCACGCTGATCACCAACGCGCACGGGCAGCTGACGACCAAGAAGGTCAGGCCGCGCAGAATCCAGTCGGACCAGGCACCGGTGACCAGGCCACCGCCGAGCGCGAGCACCGCGGCAGCGCCGGTGACGGCGGGCGTGTAGATGCGGGCAAAGCGCGTGATGAAGTTCTCGGTGCGTGCCTTCTTTTCGTTGGCATTCTCCACGAGCTCCAGGACGCGTGCGACGGTGGACTCGCCAAAGGGCTTGGTGGTGCGCACGTGGATGAGCCCCGTCATGTTGATGCAGCCGCTGATGATATCGTCTCCGGTTTTGGCCGGGCGGGGGACCGACTCACCGGTAAGGGCGGCGGTGTCGAGCTGGGTTTCGCCCTCGACGATGACGCCGTCGATAGGCACGCGCTCGCCGGGCTTGACCACGATCACGGTGCCGACCGCGATGTCATCGGGGAAGACCTGTTCGAGTGAGCCGTCGGGTTGCTCGACGTTGGCGTAGTCGGGTGCGATGTCCATCATGGCGCTGATCGATTTACGGCTCTTGCCCACGGCGTATGCCTGGAACAGCTCGCCGACCTGGTAGAACAGCATGACGGCGGCGCCTTCGGCCATGTGCGGGTCGGTATCGGGGAAGAGCACCATGGCAAACGCGCCGATGGTCGCGACGGCCATGAGGAAGCTCTCGTCGAACGCCTTGCCGCGGCGGATGTTGTTGTATGCCTTTTGGAGCACGTCGTAGCCGGCAATCAAAAACGGCACGAGGAACAGTGCGAAGCTGGCGTAGATGTCGCCCGGGGTGCCGAATGCGGCGGTAAGGGTACCGAGCTCGTCGAGGGCGTACACCACCGCAAAAATGCCTAGCGCTACCAGGATACGATTGCGCTTATGCTCAAGGGACTCTTTCTTCTTACGCTTCTTCTTTTTCTTTTTGGGATCGGCGGTGGTCATGACTCGTATCCTCCCATTTGAATGAATGAACACTCGCTCATATAATTTCGCGAGCAAAGGCCGCGGCAAGCGCGGCCTTGCAGGTTGGCGTAAACCCGGGCTAGAGAATGATCTCGCAGTCCGGTTCGGCGTCGGCCGTAAACTCTACAACGCGGTTGAGTACCTCGTCGAACTCGGCGTCATCGGCTTCGAGCGTCAACTTCTGGGTCATAAAGTTGACGGACACGGATTTGATGCCCTCGAGCTTGGCCAGCTCGTCCTGAAGCTCACGCGCGCAGTTGGCGCAGTCGATCTCGTCGAGTTTAAACTGCTTTTTCATGGTGGGTTCCTTTCTCTGTATTTGAGGCTTGGGTGCAGGCCGCGCTGGTACCGTGGTTGGTCGCTATTCGCAGATGTGGCTCATGCCCTGGTTGAGCATGGTGTAGACGTGGTCGTCGGCGAGCGAGTAGAGGATATTGCGCCCGTCGCGCCGGAATTTAACCAGGTGCGACTGCTTGAGTGTGCGCAGCTGGTGCGACACCGCGGACTGCGAGGTTTCGGTCGCTTCGGCGATGTCTGCCACGCAGAGCTCGCGGCCCATGAGGGCATAGAGGATCTTGATGCGCGTGGTGTCGCTGAAGACCTTGAACAGGTCGGCGAGGTCGTAGAGAAGCTCCTCGTCGGGAAGGTCCTCGGGCGAGCAGGTGGTGGGGATCGCGGGCTCGGTGGCCTCGGTGTCGGGTTTCATTTCATCAACGCGGATGCTCATTGCAATATCCTTTCATATGAACATGCGCTCATAAAACTTGCTTCCGATTATATGAGCGCATGTTCATATGTCAATAACGTTTAAGTAATTCATCGGACAAAATGATGGGGAATAGTGGACGAGACCCCGGACTGAGCGGTTTTGATAGTCGATGCCGAGGTGGGTGCCCCCGCGCCGTGCAAAAATTGGAGTATTCTGCAACTATAGGGGGTCCGCTAATTTATTGCAGGTCATATAATGCAGTTCAAGAGTTATCTTAGGGTGTTAATCCGATGAGTTCTTCCTCAAATGTTGCCTAACGCTCTCACGCAAGAGTGATTTCGCTCCACATTTGGATCCACTCGAGGGTGATAGACACCCGACCCTGCTGAATACTCGCAATTTTGCACGTCGCTAGGGTACCCACCTTGTTAGCCGGCCTAGTCTCCGGCCCCGAAGACCTTGCCCTCGGGCGTGAGACTGCTTGTTTGGACAAATGATGGGCTGTTGGATTCGACAGTCTGCATGTCATCGATTGCTGCAACTTCATTAATTGTCGGGTCATCCAGCGTGATGCCCTCGAGTGTTGCTTTTTCGAGGTCGATTCGTTGACGCTCTTCGGAATCCTGGCGAAGCTGCTTCTGAATTCGCTTTTTCTCTTCTATAAACCTTCTGAGAACAAACTGTCTCAGGTCCTCTTGCATGACTTGAAAGTCTTTTGGCAGACGCGAGGGGCGTACGCCCTCTTTCCGCTGGATTGCTTCCATGACCCTAACAAAAGAGCTGGCATGCATAAAGGAATAACGGCTGACGGTGATGATTCCGTACCCCATGGACGCAAGTGCATTCTTGCGCTCCTCATCGATGGCGCGGTCTTCTTCCGCGTCATGATAAAAACCGTTGTATTCAATGTCTGTGCGAGATTTCTTTAGATACGCATCCATAAAGAACTTTTTGCGTCTCGTGAGATTCTTTGCGGCAGTGGTGACCTGCACCTCGTAATCGGTCTCAATTCCCTTAATACCAAGCCCTCCTTCGCTTTTGGGCAGCGTTAGCATCATGACAAATGCCGTTTCCATGGGAGACCGGCATCCGTCGCGCACACATTGGATCGCCTTTCGGGCAAGGGCCAGACCGTCGCATCTGGTAATGGAATTAAAGAACTGCTTTAACCTCTCGGTCGAGGTGAGCGCGAAACGCTCGGTATAGGAGGTGGAAGAGTCGGTTCCAAGGGAATAAGCGCCGCACAGTTCAAAGTAGTACTCCACTAGTTCGCGAAAAGAAAGATAGGTGGCGGCCTGAAGTGCGCAAAGCTCAACGCCAACAATGAAGATGCCATCTTTGAGCTCTATAAAGCGTGAGTTCGAGAATCGTTTTGAAGAAACGTGGCATTGACAGTTCATTGCATAGCGCGCATTCCTGCGATCAAACACCATCACCTCGAGGGAATCATTTGCGTCGAGGGAAACATCATGTTTGGTGAGCCATTCTGCGGCTGCGTCAAGGAGCGTTCCGGTGGGACATGATCCATAAATCGCGGCAGGGCTACAGGACTCGATGCCTTTCGCAGACACCGAATGCGCGGCCTGGTAGACCGCTTTTGCAGTGGTATGTGACAATACGATACTCATGATATATATCGTGTCAGCTAATGCCGTGTTGACGGCGCTGAGTGGAAAAGCCGTTTTAGAGGTCTAACCAAATGCTGTCAAAAAGCTTGACGCAATTATGGGTTGGTATGCCCTAAATAAAAGTTTTCGCAGCTTAGCTATAGCATATAAATACTCAATTGCCGCACATTTGATAGTGATGCATCACCATCCGACAACGAATTACGTGTCGGGAATTGGCCGAAATCGTTCGCAATGAGTGTTCAGAATTTGTGATGGCAGGTTTATTTGTGGAACGTAGGGCGGCCCCGCTGCGGGGTTTCCCGCTGCGAGGCCGCCCGTGATCTACGCCGGAGTTTGTCGTAGACGTTTCTACTTGGCAAACAGGTTCTTGAGGTTGAACTCGGCTTGGACGGTGCGGAGCATGAGGTCGGTGTCGTCCAGGCCCAGATGCTGCTCGTTGGCGTCGGCGGCGAGGGTGCCGCGGCGGCGGGCCCAGTTCTCGAGCGCTGCGGGGGCGGACTCGCGGGGGAGCGAGCGGACGTCGGCATCCAGGCTACGGCAGATCTGGCGCGAGTCGATGACGATAATCTTGCCGGCGCGGCGTGCCTCGGCGTAACCGTCCAGATGAATTTTGAACCAACTGTCCTCGAACGCGGCGTTATGCGCCATGTACGGGTACTTCTTCATAAGCTTGAGCAGCTGCTTTTGCAGCTCTTTGTTCTCGCGGAAGGGCGTTTTGCCGTCGATGTCGTCCCAGGTGATGTGGTGGATATTCGACAGCGGCACATCCTCGCCGCGGTAGATATCGGGCAGGCCGCAGTAGTGTGCCTCGGCGTCGTGCGGGACGGCGTCGCTGGTGAGCTCCATGATCTCCCAGCCCACGTTGATGATGTAGCCGCGCTCGGGTGCACGGCCGGTGGTCTCGATGTCGATGCCGAGCACGGTGCCTTGGATGGGCTTGCGCGCGTAGGCGACGCCGAGCGCGTCGCGGTCGCCGCGGATTTCGCGCATGACGGACGCGGCGGTGCGCTTTTGCATCTTGCCGATGGCGGCGCAGGTGTCGGCATCGGACAGGCCGCGCGAAAGCGTCGCGGGCGTCACGTTGCGCAGGCGTGCCTCGCCAATCTGGTCGCACAGGTCGCGGTTGCGGTCGGCCAGGTCGCGCACGGTGGCAAAGTCGAAGCCGGGGTCGCCCTCGGCGGTAAAGTACTCGGTCTCGAGCACCTTAAGGGCCTCTTCGCCCTTCTGGCGCTCGGACTCCATGGCGCCGTGATCGCCATAGATAAACATGGGGATAAACGGCTGGCGCTCGTATTCGAGTGCTTGCGAAACGTTCATAGACTGCTCCTTGGACGGGCCGCGTCGCGCGGTTCGGTGGCATTGAGTTATGGCGAGATGATAGTTTACCATGGGCAACTATTGGCACCACGTCTAGGTCAACTACAATACCCTAGTTGACCGCTAGGACTTTTACAATGCTGCCGAAAGACACGAAAGGTTCCATCCTTCATGGATTTGCTGATTGATATTTTGCTCGACGCTGGCAGGGACACGCTGTCGCTGGTGCCGTTTTTGTTGGTGACGTATCTGGCCCTCGAGACCCTGGAGCACGTTGCGGGCGACCGCGTTAACGGCGCCATCAAGCGCGCCGGTGCCGCGGGCCCCGTGGTTGGCTCGTTGCTGGGCATGGTGCCGCAGTGCGGCTTTTCGGCAATGGCGGCCACGCTGTACGCCGGTCGCGTCGTGACCTTGGGCACGTTGGTGGCGGTGTTCCTTTCGACCTCCGATGAGATGCTGCCGCTGTTGCTCGCAGAGCAGGTGCCCGTGCAGACTATGGCGATGCTTTTGGCTTCGAAGGCACTGATCGCGCTGGTCACGGGCTTTATCGTGGACGCCGCCATTCGCGGCCTGCGTCGTAACGCTCGCGCACATGCGGCGATTCGCCGTACCGTGCTGGGGACCGCTGCTAATCCGGCTCATGTGAACTGCGCGCACGACGACCACACTGGCGGTGACATCATCGACGAGGTGGCCGAGGCGGGCGTGAGCGCCGATCACATCCATGAGCTGTGCGAGCGCGACCATTGCGGTTGCGATGAAGACGAGGACGAGCACGAACACGGACATGGCCACGATCACGGTCATGAGGACGAGCATGAACACCATGATGGCCACGGTCACTCCCACTCTCACGAGGGCGCGCCCCTCCTGTCGATTATTCGCAGCGCCATCTCGCACACTGTGCAGGTTTCGGTTTTTATTTTCCTGGTGACGCTGGTCCTGGTCGCCGTGCTCGAGACCTTCGGCGAGTCCGCGATCGAGCAGTTCCTGCGTGGCAACGAGACGCTCGCCGTCCTGGGCTCGGCACTCGTCGGCCTGATCCCCAACTGCTCGGCCAGCGTCGTCATCACGCAACTGTACCTGGAAGGCGCGCTGCAGCTGGCCCCGATGCTCGCCGGCACGCTCATCTCTGCCGGTGTGGGCTACCTGGTGCTGTTCCGCACCAACCGCAGCGCCCGCGAAAACGTCCTGTTCCTGATCATGATGTACGTCATCGGTGCCGGCTGGGGCCTCATCCTATCCGCCTTCGGCCTCTAAGTGGGCCTAACAAAACGGGTTTCAAAATAGCCATGCTCGGCGCCTGCACAATGCGGCGACGCATGGCATTTTGAAGCCCGTTTTTTGTTGAGCCATGGATTTTGAGCGCTCATACCGCCCAAAGCAAAAAAAGCAGATTTCCGGGCATGTCCCAAAAATCTACCTTGGTTAGCGCAGCAGCTCGGTGAGGTTGCGTTTAAAGCGGGCGCGGTCTTCGCTGGTAAATGCCGCCAGTCCGCGAGTGCGTCCGCCGGCGCGGCGTACCTTCTTTTCCTCGTGGCGAATAAACAGTTGCATGTCGATGGTCGCCTTATCGTAGACGCGCCCGCGCACGCCGATGGCGGCGGCATCGCGCCCGAGCACCATGCTCGCCAAGCCAATGTCCTGCGTCACGACCACGTCGCCCGCCTGCAGGCGTTCGACAATGGCAAAGTCGGCGCTGTCGGCGCCCACGCTCACATCGAGCGTCGTGACCCAAAATCCGCGTCGCGCATGCTCGGCGTCGCGCGGATCGTCGCGGCGAATGTGCCGTTCCAGGTTTTGCGTGCTGTTGCCGGCGATAACAACGGCGACACCCGTCCGCCGCGCGCAGTCAATCGACTCGCGCGTGACCGGGCAGGCGTCGGCATCAATAAAGAGCGTTCGCGGCATCTAGTGCACCAGTTTGCCAAATTGAATAGCGCGAACAATCAGCGTTACGCCAAACACCAGCAGTGCGGCGCCGCTAAAGATGACGAGCATCTTGGCCGACCACAGCGGATAGATAAACACGAACATGCCGGCGATGATGGAGAGCGCGCCGCTCAGGATGGCGAGGGCACGGTTGGACGAAAGCTCGGACTCCAGAATGGACATGACACCTTCGACGATCCAGCCAAAGCCGGCCACGATAACCACCATCGTGGTGAGCGTCGCGGTCGAGAAGGCCTGGTTGCGCAGGATTATGACGCCGCCCAAGATAATGAGTAGGTTGGAGATGATGCTCGTCACGCGCCAGCCGGTGGGCAGCAGTGGCTCGAAAACAGCGGTAAACAGCCTGATCGCGGCCGTGATCACAAAGTAGAAGCCCAAGACGGTCGTTAGGAAGACGAGGGACTTGGCGGGCGCAAACAGCAGTGCGATGCCGGCGACGAGCGCCAAGACGCCCGTGATGGCGTAAATCCAGCGCACGGCCTTGACGGCCTTGCCTGCCATGCTTTTCTCGTCAAATCCAAACTGGCTCGATTTTTGGTCATCGTTCTTAAAGATGCCCATAATGTCTCCTTTCCGTGCGGCGTAAGCCTTGATCGTTACAACCAGTATCGCCTAAAGGCGCTGGCGTATGGGTCGGGGAGGGCGAAACGTAACCCAAAGGCCCCGAATTGTTTCCGTTGTTCCCCACGTCGCGATTTTCTATTCAACAGGTGTAGAACATTGCAGCCCTGTTCGTTATTGCCTACGTTTTAGGTTAGATTTTCCTAAGAACAATTGCCCGAAATTGGGGGTCCCTATGAACGAAGCAGTTCCCGCAGCGCCGGTAAGCGCTGAGTCGATGGCAAAGCAGGGTTGCGAAAAGCTCGGCTTGGACGCGTTTGATGCGTTGGTTCGCTGCGCCCGCACGTGCCGTCGCTTTGACGAGTCTATGCGCGTGCCGCGTGAGCTTTTGCTTGAGCTGGCGGAGCTGGCGCACCTGACTCCCCGTGGTGCCAATGCTCAGCGTCTGCGTTTTCATGTGGTAAGCGGTGCAGAGGACTGCGCGCGTGTATTTGACGAGCTTGCATGGGCCGGTGCGCTCAAGGATTGGCCGGGTCCCGATGAGGGCGAGCGCCCGACCGGCTACATCGCGATTCTTGCCGAGCGCGCCGTTCCGGGTAAGCCCGCCGCTCCTATTACTGAGGTCGACACGGGCATTGCCGCGCAGACGATGATGCTCGCCGCCCGCAGCGCCACGCCCGAGGTGGCTGCCTGCATGTTCAAGGCCTTTACGCCCCACGCGATCGATGCCATGGGGCTCGATAGCGACAAGTATGAGCTCAAGCTGATCATGGCGTTTGGCGTTCCGGCCGAGACGCAGGTGATCGATGCGATCGATTCCAACCCCGACGGCTCAATTAATTACTGGCGCGACGAGGCGCAGGTGCACCACGTACCCAAGCGCCCGCTTGCCGACGTACTGGTGTAGCTGAGCGTCACCGCGGTGTGATCCGGCGGTAAACCACCACAAAGGTACCTGTCCCCTTTGCGGTGGTGCGAGGGGAGGACGTGTGGCAGATTTGTATTTGGTGCGGCATGGGCAGACTGAGCTCAATGTGCAGAACATTTTGCAGGGTGGGCACGATTCGCCGCTTACGGCGCGCGGGCGCGAGCAGGCGCTGGCGACGCGCGCGGCGTTTGAGGCGCGTGGCGTGACCTTTGACCGTGTGTATTCCTCGCCGTTGGGCCGGGCGCGGCATACGGCTGAGCTAATTGCTGGTGAGGGCTGCTCGATAGAGCTGGTCGATGACCTGCGCGAGTGGCATTTGGGCTCGCTGGAGGGTACATCAAATCGCGAGATGCCGCCGCAGCCCTGGGGTGATTATCCGGTGGCCTTTGGTGGCGAGTCGGAAGTGCAGCTTCAGTCGCGCATGGTCGCGGCGCTGTCCCACATCATGGCCAGGCCGCAGCACGACTGTGTGCTGGCAGTCTCCCACGGCTCTTCCTGCCAGGAGTTTCTTGAGTATGTGACTGGCAGGGGAGAGCTACCCGACAACGGTGCCGTGCTTCATTTTGGCTATTGCGACGGTGCGTTTTCGCTCCTTGATTGGTAACGAACGAAAGGACCCCTATGAATAAAGACCTGTATCTGGTTCGTCATGGGCAGACAATATTCAACCTTAAGCGCATTATTCAGGGTTGGAGTGACTCGCCGCTCACGCAGCTGGGATGCGACCAGGCGGCGCGTGCCGGCATGTTCTTACGTGCGCGCGGCATTGAACCCGATCATGCCTACACCTCCACACTTCATCGCACCGAGCAGACTATCGCCAACCTGTGGCCGGGCTTGGCGTACGAGCGCCTGGACGGTCTGCGTGAGTGGTTCTTTGGCGACTTTGAGGCCGAGCGCGTGATGCTTATGCCCGAGCGCCCGTGGCGAGATTTCTATCGTCAGTTTGGCGGCGAGGGCCAGATGCAGGTGCGCGAGCGCATGGCGGCGACGATAACCGATCTTATGCGACGTCCGGACCACGAGTGCGTGCTCGCGGTGAGCCACGGTTCGGCTATCAAGGAGTTTTTGGACCACGTGCGGGGCGCGGCGGCCGACGAGCGCGAACGCGTGCCGGGCAACTGCTCAGTGCTGCATTTTGCGTTTGACGATGCGGCCGATACGTTTGAACTGGTCGAAGTCTTTACGCAGGAAGACTACGCGCGCGAGCTGGGGCTTGAACCGCTCGTGGCTACTGCGGGTCCGCAGCGCGGATAACGCGAGCGCGGCGGCACGGGTCGTCGGCATAACTTCTCGACGCAAAAGGGGCGGAGATGCATGTACCTGCTGCATCTCCGCCCCCTGTTTGTTGGGCTGCCGATTTTTGTGCTGGACGGTCTGGTCTTGCTAGAACCGCGCGACCTGGTGCGTGAGCAGACCCGTCGGAACCTGCGCCGCGCCGCCGCTGACCTGCGCGGCGGGGAAGAGCGCAGCTACGGCAAAGTTGAACGGCTCTTTGCCCGTGTAGGTGCCGGCGGCACGTGCATCGTCGGCCAGGAGCTGTGATGCCTCGACTAGTGCGACAGCGTAGGCAGGGTCGTCGGCCAGTGCCGGCTCCGGCGCCTGGTCGAGCATGGCGCGGATGGCCCCGACGGCGTCCTCGCGCTTGACCTCCCACACGCGGTGCGTAATGCCGGCGGGGTCGGTGACGGCATAGAGTGAAGCGCCCTCTTTTGCGGCGCCGAGGATGATATCCATGACGGGAGAGGCTTCGTAGACAAGCGTTACGGGACGGGGCTGTACCTTGAGGTCGGCGATTGCGCGCGCAGCGGCGGTCGTATCGGCGGCAACCGCGTCGCCGCCCGCCAGCGCACCAACCGGGCAGATCGCCACGACACCCGTCACACGTCCCGGCTCGCCCGAGCATTCGTACACGTAATACGCCGCACCCGGGTCCTTGAGCATCAGACCATCGGCAAGGGCTCCGCGCAGAGCATCGTTGCCGCTCAGGATGCTGCCCATTGCAGGCAGCGCCTCGAGCACGCGGTCCTGAGCCGGGCGGATGCAGGGAAACGGAAGTGCTTTCATGGGCGGTCCTAACGCACGAGTCGGTTTGTTCGCGGCTTATTATGCCCCAACTTGGCCGCTCGCGTCCCAGAGCACGTTATCGGCGAGCGCGATTAGCACCTGCTGACAACGAACGATATCGGCGTGGGGCACATATTCGTTGGGCTTGTGCGCGAGCGCGAGCGACCCGGGACCGTAGCTCATGCAATTGCGGTTACCTGTCTTGCCGGCAATGACGGCGGTGTCGGTGTAGCCGGTAAAGAAGCCGACGGTCGTGTCCGCGTCCGTCACGTCATCGGCGGCACGCTTGAGCGCTGCTAGAAGGGGAGAGTTCGGGTCGCGCTCGATGGCGGGGCGGTCGCCCGTTACGGTGTAGCTGCCATGGCAACCGGGAACGGCGGCTTCGGCGACGGCGATGGCCTGCTCTACCATGCGCGTCGCGGCGGCCGTATCGGTCGACGGGGTCAGGCGCATGTCGACCCAGACTTTGGCGCGGTCGGGTACGACGTAGGGGCGATATCCGCCCTCGATTTGGCCAAACGTGATGGTCGAAGGCCCCAGCTCATCGTGCGCGGGCAGCGCCATAAACGCGCGACGGAGCGAACACACGACCTCGGCCATGGCAGCGACGGCATCCGCGCCCTTCCAGGGCTGGCTCGCATGCGCCGTCACGCCAGTCATTTCAATCTCGAACCACGTACGCCCCTTGTGCGCCACCTGGATCTGTCCGTCGGTGGGCTCGGTGTCCAGCACCCATTCACGCGAGCCGACCCAGCCAGCATCGATCGTGGCCTCTGAGCCGCGCATAAAGTCCTCCTCGTCGACCGAGCAAATGAGTGAGAAGCCACGGCGGGGCAGCTTGCCTTCTGCCGCCACGCGCTCGAGCGTATGGACCAGTGCGGCAATGGCGCAGGCCAGGCCACCCTTCATATCGCAGGCACCGCGGCCATAGAGTTTATCGTTGCGCACGATCGCTCCGAGCGGCGGAATGTCCGCGTCCCAGCCATCGCCCAGTGTAACGGTATCCATATGGCAGATATAGACGAGCCGTGGCTCGTCGCTCAGTCCCGGCACGGTGACCATAAGGTTGCGGCGCCCGGGCAGCACCTCGAGTTCCTCAACCTGCACGGCATCGAGTACCGGATGGCTCAGCTGCGCCAACCGTTCCTCAACCAACGCTTTGATATAGCGTTCAATCTCGCCCTCATACGCACCTGGGTCGGAACTGTCGATCCGCACGAGCCCTTGCGTAAGCCGCCAGGCAAAATCTGTATCAACCATAGGCACCTCACAGATAGTTAGGTCAACATACAGATTGTATGCCAAGAAGCGGCTCGGTGCATTTAATGGAGCGCTCACAAAAACGGGGGCGCCTCTCGTGCGAAAGGCACCCCCGCGGGCATTCAATGTCAGTGACGGGCAGGCCACATGGGGAGCTGCCCGTCAGGTCAGTCGGCGCTACTTGATCACGCGCACGCGATACATCGACGGAATCTGCTTGAGCGCCTCGATGGTGCTGCTGTCTAGGTGTTCGTCGGTGTCGAACATGGTGTAGGCGTTCTCGCCGGCGGACTCGTTGGTCATACGCTGCACGTTGGCGTTGTCCTTGGCCAGGATGGCCGTGATCTGGCCGATCATGTTGGGCACGTTGGCATGCAGGCAGGCAATGCGGCTTGCAGCGCGCGCCTTGCCCATGCTGCAGGCGGGGTAGTTGACGCTGTGTGCGATGTTGCCGTTCTCCAGGTAATCCTTGAGCTCGCTGATGGCCATGTCGGCGCAGTTGGCCTCGGCCTCGCCGGTGCCGGCGCCCGAGTGCGTGGTGATAAACGTATTGGGCATCTTGACCGTCTTGGGCGTGGCGAAGTCGCAGCTAAACCAGCTGAGCTTGCCCTCGCGCAGGGCGGCGTCGACGGCGTCCTCGTCAATGATGGTTTCGCGCGCGTAGTTGATGAGCACGGCGTCCGGTGCCAGCAGGTTAATCTGCTCGGTGCTGATCATGCCGATGGTGTCGGCCTTGCTGGGCACGTGCACGGTGAGGTAGTCGCAGCCGCGGCAGAGATCCTCGAGCGTGCCCACGCGCTGCACCTCGCGGCTCAGCACCCACGCGTGCTCGACGGAAATGAACGGGTCGTAGCCGTAAACGTCCATGCCCAGGTCGACGCAGGCGTTGGCGACCTTGGAGCCCACGTTGCCCAGGCCGATGACGCCGATGCGCTTGCCCTTGAGCTCGCGGCCCACAAAGGCCTTCTTGGCCTTCTCGGCATCGACCTGAATCTCGGGGTCGTCGGCGTTGTCGCGCACCCAGTTCATCGATTGCACCACGCCGCGGCTCGAGAGCACCAGCATGCCTAGGACGAGCTCCTTGACGGCGTTGCTGTTGGCACCGGGGGAGTTAAAGACGACGACGCCCTTCTTGGCGTATTCCTCGACGGGGATGTTGTTGACGCCGGCACCGCAGCGGGCGATGGCGCGGATGCCCTCGGGCAGCTCGTAGCCGTGCAGGTCGGTCGAGCGCATCAGGATCGCGTCGGCCTCTTCGGCGGTGCTTACAAATTCGTAGCCCTCGCCAAACTCGACTTTGCCGTCTTTGGTGATGTCGTCGATGGTCTTAATCTTGCGCATGAAAAACTCCTTAGCGGGTTTGTTTAAAACAAGTGGTTTGAAGTGGCTGGTCGGCCCGCGGGTTGCGGGCTAGTTAGATCGCGGGCTCAAACTATGCTGCGCTTCGAAGTCCTTCATGTACGAGGCCAGTGCCTGCACGTCTTTCATGGTTACGGCGTTGTAGACGCTGGCGCGCATACCGCCCACCAGGCGATGGCCCTTGACGTTTTGAATCTGGTGCTTGGCCGCGCCTGCGACAAAGGCCGCGTCGAGTTCGGCGTCGCCGGTGCGGAAGGTGATGTTGGCGATGGAGCGGCTGTCGGCCTGCGTAGTGCTATGGAACAGCTCGCTGTGCTCGAGCAGCTCATAGAGCAGGTTGGCCTTGGCCCAGTTGCGCTCGGCCATGGCGGCAAGTCCGCCGGTCTCCTCGACCCAATGGAACACCTTGCCGCACACGTAGATGCCAAAGGTGTTGGGCGTGTTGAGCATGGAGCCCTTGGCGGCCTGGGTCTTAAGGTCCATGTACTGCGGCGTCTGCGCAAAAGCGGGGCCATCTGCGATGAAATCGTCGCGCACGATGACCACGGTCACGCCCGCGGCGCCGGCGTTTTTCTGAGCGCCGGCGTAGATGAGCCCGTAGCGCTTGACGTCGAGCGGCTGCGACAAAAAGCAGCTCGAGACATCGGCGACCAGCGGTACATCGCCGCAGTTGGGCAGCTCGTGGTACATGGTGCCAAAGATGGTGTTGTTCTGGCAGATGTAGACGTAGTCGAGCCCGTCGCCTGCGGCCTCGGCGGCAATGCGCGCGTTGATGTCGGCCATGTCGGGGATGCGGTCGAAGTTGGTGTCCTCGGAGCTCGCGAGCAGCACGGCCTCGCCGTACTTGGCGGCCTCCTTGTATGCCTTGTTGGCAAAGTTGCCGGTCACGACGTAGCCGGCGCGGCCGCGGCGCATGAGGTTCATCGGGATGCCCGCAAACTGTAGCGTGGCGCCGCCCTGCAAAAACAGGACGCGGTAGTTGTCGGGGATGCTCAGCAGGCGACGCAGGGTTGCCTCGGCGTCATCGATGATCTGCTGGTACATGCTAGATCGATGGCTCATCTCGAGCACGGACATGCCGCAACCGCGGTAGTCCATCATCTCGTCGGCGATCTCGGCGAGCACGCTTGTGGGCAGTGCAGCCGGGCCAGCTGAGAAGTTGTGCACACGTGCCATCTTCTAGTTCCCCCTCGTAGTCGTTTGAACGTTCGGGATACTTTAGCACAGTGGAGCGCCAGGCGCGACCGCATCACAACAAAACCCGAGTGCGCCGCTATGATTTACAGGATGGTTACATGGGGGAGGGGTGCTTTACTCCTCAGGCAAATCCGAATCTGTGAGCGAAGGCATGAGGTTCTCTAGGCGCTTGATCTCTTCGTCGCAAATTAGCCACTTCCTGGTCACTACGACGCCAGTGTGGCGATGACGGCTTCGTCGCCGGCGTATATGAGGGTGTTGCCGTCGGGGATGATCGTTTGGCCGTCGCGCTTGAGCATCACCACAATAAACGGATGCTTGCCTTGCGGCACGTCGCGCAGGCGCTGGCCGGCCAGGCGACCGTGGGGAGTCACGGTGACCTCGCGCAGCGTAACCTCGGCACGCTCTTCGAACGTTGGGGCGGCCATCACCAGCAGATCGCCTTCCCGGATCACGGTGTCGCCATTGGGCAGTACTGGGTGCGCCCCGTCGCGCAGCACCAGGACCACGAGCATGTCGGTGGCGCTGCCAATGTCGGCGAGCGAGCGTCCGACAAACGGATGTCCAGCGCCCACCTTGAGCTTTACAAACGACATACCGTCCTCGTCGCGGTAGTCGTTAAAGGTGCGGCGTACGTCGCCGGTCGCATCGATCATATCGAGTTTCTTCGCCACCGCCGGCAGCAGCGAGCCCTGCACCACAATGCTCGACACGGCAATCACAAAGACCAGGTCAAACAGGTCGTGCCCACCGGGAACACCGGCCACAACGGCAAAGAGGCTAAAGACGACCGAAGCCGCGCCGCGCAGGCCCGCCCAGCTTACGAGTGCGACCTGGCGAGGATTGGTCTTAAAGGGCGCCAGCAGCAGACCGACGGCGATGGGGCGGCTCACGAAGAGCATAAACGCCATGAGTGCCAGGCCCGGCAGCAGCATTTGCGGCAGGCGTGCGGGCGTGACGAGCAGGCCCAGCAAAAAGAAGATGGTCATCTCGGCCATCTCGGTGAGGGTGTCAAAGAAGTGCGCCAGCTCGGCCTTACCGGTGATGTCGCTCGCGCCTAGCACGATGCCGGCAAGGTATACGGCCAAAAAGCCGTTGCCGCCCAGGTAGCTCGGCAGCGCGTAGGCGACGATCGCCACGGCGAACAAAAAGATGGTCTGCGCGTCCTTGGCCGTTGCGTGCGCGCGTTCAATCAGGCGGCCCGCCGCCCAGCCGATGGCAAGGCCCAGGCCCACGCCCAGGATAATCTGCTTGGTCAGCAGTGCGGGAATGTTGATGTCGCCGCCGGCCGCGAGTGTGGCGAGCACGGCGGTGAGCATGTAGGCGACGGGGTCGTTGGAGCCCGATTCAACCTCGAGCAGCGAGTCGGTGCCGCCCCTCAGCGACAGGCTGTGCTCGCGCAGCACGCTAAAGACGCTGGCCGCGTCGGTGGATGCCACGACCGATCCCAGCAGCAGGCTGCCGATCCGGTCGATCCCCAGCGCGAAGTGGGCGAACACGCCGGTGATGCCGGCAGTGATGACGACGCCGAGCGTGCTCAGCAGCACCGCCGGCGCAGCGACGGGCTTGGCAAGGTCGATATTGGTGTTAAAGCCGCCGTAGAACATGATGAACAGCAGCGCCGTGCTGCAGACAGTTTCGGTGAGTGCGTAGTCGCTAAAGTCGATGTGCGCCGGGCCGTTGACGCCCAACAGCATACCCAGCGCGATAAAGATGAGCAGGGTGGGGAAGGGGAGCTTTTTGCCGACGGGTTTGATGGTCAGGCACAGAATAATGACGAGGCCGATAAAGAGAAGAATCTGGTTCATGGGGAGTGTCCGCTCCTGGGTGGTTGGCGTGGCACGGTCAGTTGTCTGCGGTTATTTGTACCCAAAGATGGTGGGTTTATGGGGGTTGGATTGCGGGCGTGCGCGATATCGTCATAGACGGCTGCCGTCTTTGCCTCTGCTCGGAAACCCTTTCCAGCTTTATTACAACGGAGTACAATGGGTAACGTTTAAGTTCAACTTGAAGTTTTAGTTGCGGCACCGGGCTTCGGCCGCAATGCAAGGAGAGGCGTACCATGGCGATCTATGTGACATCTGATGCTCACGGGCACGTGCGTGCGCTTGACGAGGCCCTGTCTAAGATCTCGTTGACGTCCGACGACACGCTGTACGTGCTGGGCGACATGATCGATCGCGGGCCCGATCCGGTCGGCGTTATTAAGCTCGTGCGCTCGCTGCCCAACGCCCACGTGCTCAAGGGTAATCACGAGCAGATCATGCTCGATGCCATCATTGGTCAGGATCCGCTCGATGCCGAGACCTGGGATATCAACGGTGGCTGGACGACGCGCGAGCAGCTCAACGACATGGAATTTGAGGCATACGAGGAGCTCGTGCGATGGATGGCCGCGCTGCCGCTCTACGCGGTGGTCGAGACCGAGGAGCGCCCGTATCTGCTGGTACATGCTGGAATCGAGATGAAGGCGGCGCGCGCGTTTTTGCTTGAGCATGGCGTCGATTGTGCCGATGGCGTTGGAGCGGTGGGTGCCGATCGCGAGCTGCTGCAGCAGATGCTCGCGGTACAGTCGTCCGATGACCTGCTGTGGATTCGTCACGGCTATTGGGATGTGCCGACCGGGCTGCTTTCTACCGAGGGTAAGGGCCCGGTCGTTGTGAGCGGTCACACGCCAACGGTGTCGCTCGGGCGTTATTGCGAGGTCGGTGGTCTTGCGCGGCTCGACGAGGAGTCGGGCCGCGGGCAGATCGTGCGCCTGGGCGGCGAGGATGCCGCCGGTGTGCCCGATCGCATCGACATCGACTGCGCTGCCGCCACCGGCTCCGAGTTCGGTCGCGTGGGCATCCTGCGGCTCGATGATGGGGCGGAGTTCTACGCGAACATCAACCCGGGCGAATAATCGGTGCAAGGGGTAGCTAATATGGGAAGGGTTTTTTGACTACTTTTGCCCTTCTGCCCGCAAATTGATTTTTCAGGGACGGGGATTAAATAATCATTTGGCTGCCCGCTGGCTAAGTGAGTAGACTTTTTTGGAAATGCCGAGCACCCAACATATTTGCCTCAATAAAACCGCTGGTCACGGACTTGTGCTTTGTCGGTGTGGTCCGGGATTCGGTAAAAGTCTACTCACTTAGTTTTGCGTGTCCGCAACGAGACTCCAGCCGGGGTGATTCCACCGCAAATTAGCTTCTCCCATCGCCGCAATTAGGCGCCGTACGGATTCCGGTCCCTCTCTATGCGTTGGCGGATGTGGGCGTACTCGATAATCAACAGTACCAGCAGTAGGGCCATGATGGCCAGGTAGCTCACGACGGCGCCCATCAGGCCGAGCAGATTGATCAGAATCACCGGGAGCACCATGCTCACGGCAAAGCAGATCAGGTAGATCTTGGTGACGTCGCCGGCATGGCGCAGCACCGTGATGATGGCGTAGATAAAGTCGATGGCCGCGGTGACGCCGCCGGCGACGACCATCAGCAGCGCCAATGTGCGGTAGCGCTCAAAGTTGAGGCCGTACATATAGCTCATGAGGGGAATACCGGGACCTGCCATAAATGCGGCGCACACGCCGGTGATGACCACGATCAGCGCCATAACGGCAAAAATAATCAGGTCAAAGCGACGACGCTTGCGAGGATTAGCCCAAATGCTCGACAAGCGCAGGAGCTGCGGTTTATAGACAAATCCAATGCTCAACAGAATAGCTTGAGCTGGAAAAAACAGGGCATTAAAGTACAGCTGGTATTTGTAGGCTAGTGTTCCTTCCATCACAAACTTGGGCATGCTCTCGATAAGGTTGAACAGGAATAGCGCGCCAAAGAGTGGGGCGCAATGGACAAACAAGTGGCCGACCTCGCGCAGGCTCACGCGGCGCGATTTTTCGGTCTCGAGCAGGGCGAGCGGCGCGGTGACCAGCACGAGCGAGGCGATCGCGGCGATGCCCATGGCCATGGCCGCGATGGGCATGCTACGCGTGAAGAACAGCGCCACGCTGAAGACCGCGATGACGCCGACGGAGCGTAGCGTTTGACTCATTCCAGCCAAGTAGAGCTTGTCGGCCTGCTGCAGGCGGCCTTCGTACACGTCGGCGACGCCGTCGATGACCTTATACAGGTAGACGCCCAGGCCGATCGTCGCCATCTGCGCGTCATAGCCGCGGGCGCTGCTATACATGAGGCCGCAGCCTAGGGCGAGCGCTCCGCAGATCCAACGATTGAGCTGGTAGGAGGCGAAGGACGTCTTTTCGTCGATGTCCGAGACCTGGAAATTGCGCACGCCGTAGTTGCACGCGATCATGATGAGCGTGCCGGTGACAAAGGCGATGGAGAACTTGCCGGCTTCTTCGGCGCCCACGAGCTGCGTAGACACGATGGTGAGCAACGGAAACGCCAGACCCCACACGGCGGTGCCGAGGGTGTTCCAAAGATAGTCGCGGCTGGTGGCGTGCTCTTCGTATTCAGCCTCTTGCGTGGAGAACCCGCCGCCGTAGACGGCGCCGAGCAGACGGTTCCACCAAGCGTTGACCATGCGGCGGACGGGGCCGGGCTCCCGATCGCGTTCGCGCCGGCGACGTGTGGCTTGGCTGCTATCGGGCCCGCCGGCGTTGCGCTGACTCAGCTCTTGGATGCGTGCGAGTTCCTCGGCAGTGTGCGAGGCAGGGAAGAGGCCGTTCTCGATGCGGCCGCCCTGGGCCTTCGCGGCGCCGTCCTTCGATGCAGCGGGGTTGGAGGTGCCGTTGCGGCGGGCGATGGCGCGGCGAATGCTATCGAGGGGCGTGATACTCAAAGCGGAGTCCTTTCTATTGCTGCGCTTTAGTATAGACGCGACGGTGTTCGCTCGTGTTTTTGAACGGATTGTTCAATAATTTCGGCGGGCGGCTGTAATTTGTCGGTAAACGTGCGGTATCCTGTTGAAGTTTTGTGACACCCCCGATGCCGCCCACGCGGTACCAAGGAGCTTCTACCTATGGACGTCGCCGCATTCTTACTGGCTCTTGTGCCGATTATTTGGCTGGTCGTGATGCTGCTGTGCTTTAAATGGCCAGCTTGGAAGGCCGCTATCGGATCGTTTGTCCTTTCGTGCTTGCTTGCCTTCGCATGGTGGCACCTGCCGGCAGCGCAGATCGCGACCGCCTCGCTCGAAGGTTTTTTGATGGCTCTGTGGCCCATCGTCCTGGTGATCATCGCCGCGGTGTTCACGTATAACCTGTGCGTTCGTACGGGCGCCATGGACGTGATCGGCAGCATGATCACCTCCATCAGCAGCGACCGCCGTCTGCTGGCGCTGCTCGTGGCTTGGTGCTTCGGTGGCTTTATGGAGGGCATGGCCGGCTTCGGTACCGCTGTCGCCATTCCCGCCGGCATGCTCGCGGGCCTGGGCTTTGAGGCCGTGCCTGCCGTGCTCATCTGCCTGCTGGCCAACGGCGTGCCCACGCCCTACGGCTCCATCGGCATCCCCACGGTGTCCGTTGCCGACCTGGTGGGTTTGGATTCCCTTCACCTAGCGACCGTTCAGCTGGTGCAGCTCGCACCGTTCTTTGTGGTGATGCCGCTATTTATTGTGCTGGTTGCGGGCCGTGTTGCCGATGACCAGGGCAATGCCGCGAGTGTGGGCGAGCGTCTGCACGGTGTTGCCGGCGTGGCGTTGCTCTCCGGCGTGTCGTTTGTCGGCGCGGCTCTGGTCGTTGCCATGTTTGTGGGCCCCGAGCTGGCCGTGGTCGTAGGATCCATCGTTTCGCTCGCGCTGACAGCTGCGCTTGCCATGCGTGCCGAGAAGTCGGGGCATCTGGACGCACGCTTCCATATGAATATCGAGGCCGGCGAACAGCTCACCGTTAAATCGGCGCTTTCGGCCTGGTCGTGCTTCATTCTGATTTTTGTACTGCTGCTGGGTACGTCCAACCTGGTGCCCGCCGTGCATGCCGCGCTTGCGCCCTTTGCAAGCCACGTGCAGGTGTATTGCGGCGAGAACCCCGGTACGCTTACGTTTTCGTGGATTAACACGCCGGGTGTTTGGATCTTCCTGGCCGCGTTTGTCGGCGGTGCCATTCAGGGTGCTTCGCCACGCATGATGGGCGAGGTGCTGGCCGCGACTGTGAAGCAGATGATGCCGACGGTGATCACGATGCTTTCGGTGCTGGGCTGTGCCAAGGTGATGGGCTATGCGGGCATGATCTCTTCGATCAGCGCGTTCTGCATCGCCGTCGCCGGTGGGCTGTACCCGATTCTGGCTCCGTGGATCGGCGCAGTCGGTGCGTTTGTGACCGGCTCGGGCACGTCCTCGGGCATGCTGTTTGGCCCCATTCAGAGCCAGGCTGCCACTGCGCTGGGTGTGAGCGACTACTGGATGGTCGCGTTGAACGCCCTGGGCGTCGCCGCCGGTAAGATGATCTCGCCGCAGACCCTCGCCATTGGTCTTGCCGCCGTGCTCGTGCGCGGTAAGGATGCCGAACTCTTGGGCGCCGTCCTGCCCTACGCCGCCGGCATGCTGGTCCTGATGAGCGCCATAGCCATGCTCGGCCAAGGCCTGCCGCTGTAGTCGGCACTTAGGGACGTTCCTTATGTGCCGGCACTTTGGGAACGTCCCTAAGTGCCGGCATCCGGGGGCGCTCCTTGAATGTTGCCTGTTCAAGAGTGTTCCCAATGACTAGGCGTTTAAAAACGTCCCCAATGACTAGGCCGCTTGCCTGCGATTTTTGACCGTTGGGCGGGCTTGCCGCCCTTGCCGCAAAAACGTTTTTGCATATCGGGTACAACGGGCTTTACGTGAGTAAAGTGCGCGTCGCGTCCACGTGTCGCGTTTTTAAAGGAGGCCCCATGCCTGGTGTTACCCCTGCAGAAGTTCTGTCCAACTTTGGTATTACGCTCGTTGAAGATCCCGCCGAGAATCAACCCCGTCTGCTGGTGGACCTGCCGGCGGCAGAGCTTGTCGAGCACGCTATTCGTCGCAAAGAGGGCCGTATGGCTTCTAATGGCGCGCTCGTGATCGAGACGGGGGAGCGCACTGGTCGTTCGCCCAACGATCGTTTTATCGTTGACACCCCCGATGTTCACGACAAGATCGCCTGGGGTGCGGTCAACCGCCCACTGTCCGTCGAGAGCTATGAGGCCATCAAGGCCGGCATCGTCGACTATCTCAACGAGCGCGACGTGTTCGTCACGCGCGGCATGGCGGGCACTGACCGCAACCACACGCGTCGCCTGCTTGTTGCCTGCGAGCGTGCCAGCCAGGCACTCTTCATTAAGCAAATGCTCGCCCGCCCGCTTGCCCGCGAAATCGCACGCACCGGCGAGCCGGACTTCTGCGTCCTTGCCGCACCCGGCTATCAGTGCGATCCTGCCATCAAGGGCCTCAACTCCAGCGCCGCGGTGGTCATCAACTTCCAGGAGCGCGTGATTCTGGTCGCAGGCACCGGCTACTCCGGCGAGATCAAAAAGTCCATCTTCAGCGTCATGAATTACCTGCTGCCCGTCGAGGACGATGTGCTGCCCATGCATTGCTCGGCCAGTATGGATCCCGTCACGCATGAGACCGCCGTGTTCTTTGGCCTGTCCGGCACCGGCAAGACCACGCTTTCGGCCAACCCCACGCGCCTGCTGATCGGCGATGACGAGCACGGCTGGTCCGATATGGGCATCTTTAACGTCGAGGGCGGCTGCTACGCCAAGTGCGAGGGCCTGGACGCGTTCCACGAGCCCGAGATCTTCAATGCCGTTCGCTTTGGCGCCATCTGTGAAAACGTGGTACTCGATGAGAATCGCAAGCCCAACTACGACGACGTCTCGATCACGCACAACACGCGCGTGGCCTATCCCGTCGAGCACATTCCCAACGCGTGGACCAAGGGCATGGGCACCACTCCGAGCGTCGTGCTGTTTTTGACCTGCGACGCCTTTGGCGTGCTGCCGCCCATCTCACGCCTGACGGCCGATGCCGCCATGTATCACTTTGTAACGGGTTTTACGGCCAAGATCCCCGGCACCGAGGTCGGCGTCACCGAGCCCACGCCTACGTTCTCGTCGCTGTTTGGCGAGCCGTTTATGCCGCTCGACCCCATGGTCTACGCCAAGATGCTCGGCGAGCGTATCGCCGACGGACGCACGCGCGTCTACCTGGTCAACACCGGCTGGATTGGTGGCGGCTACGGCGTGGGCCATCGCATCGAGCTGGCCTACACGCGCTCACTGGTCGCTCGCGCCCTCGACGGCACCATCGAGGACAGCGAGTTCGTGCACGACGACATCTTTAATGTCGACATTCCCACTACGTGCCACGGTGTGCCCGACGGTATCCTGGTGCCGCGCCAGTACTGGCAGAGCACCGTGCGCTACGACGAGGCCGCGCACAACCTGGCCGTGATGTTCGAGGAGAACTTCGAGAAAAAGTACTCGCACTTGCCCGAGTCCGTCAAGGCCGCCGGTCCGCACGCTCAGGTGCACGCCGACGCTCGCCATCGCGGCCGCGGCTTGCTGGGGCTCCGCCACTAGCGTCGCCTTAGACCAAAAACCGCCACAAAGGGGACAGGCACCTTTGTGGTGGTTTTGCTCGCGTGGATGACTCGGGTTACAATACGCCTGACATATCGTCCCCTTCTCCGGATGGGGACAGCGAAAGCGTTCTTGTGACGGCACCGTAGGACTTTGAAGGTGGCCGTTGTAAGGGCGCTTTTTGTTTAGGCGCCCTCACTCGGGCGCGCACAATGAAGGGAGAGCGTATGAAGAGCTTTATTGCCGAGGATTCATTCTGGGAGCTGTTTCCGCAGGCAGCGGTCGGTGTTGTGGTCGTGGAGGGCATGAAGCCCACGGCTCAGATTCCTCAAGAGGACGTGGATGCGATTGCGGCGTTTCTCGACCGCGCCAATATCGATGCGGAGCGTCATCTGACCAGCGACACTATCAGCGAGAACGCACCGGTCAAGGCATGGCGCGAGGCCTATCGTTTGTTCAAGACCAAGAAAGGCGCGCGCTGCTCGATCGAGAACTTGCTCAAACGCGTGCTCAAAGGCAAGCCGGTGGGCCACATTACGCCCGCGGTGGATATTTACAACACGGTGTCGCTGACCTACGCGCTGCCCGTGGGAGGCGAGGATCTGCATGCGATCGAGGGAGACCTTCGCTTGAAGGTGACCGACGGTGGCGATGCGTTCTTGCCGCTTGGCGAGGAGGCGGACGATCCGACGCTGCCCGGCGAGCTCGCCTACATCGACGATGCGGGCGCCGTGTGCCGTTGCTGGAACTGGCGCGACGGCGTTCGCACGGCGCTGTCCGATGATTCGGCCGATGCGTTCCTGGCGATTGAGTGCGTGGAGCCCGAGCGGATGGGGGATTGCCAAGCTGCGATCGATCGCTTAGCCGAGCTGCTCGAGCGCTATCTGGGAGCGACGGTTGTCGTTAAGACGCTTGTGACCCGCGATAACCCGCGCGTGGAACTGTAGCTCGCCCCAAACCACCACAAAGGTGCCTGTCCCCTTTGTGGTGGTTTTTATGTTGATGGGTTAACAAATGGGGTATTTGGGTACGGGTGTCGCCTTATGCGACTAAGATGTTTACCCGTAAGCATTATGCAAGCGAAAGGCGGTCGTCTCCCATGCAGCAGAACGACGAGACACGTTTCGAGGACTTTGTCGGACTGATCAGCGGGCTCTACAAGGAGATTCAGCGCATTAAGACATCCGAGGGCGCAAGGCTGGGCCTCAAGGGCTCCGACGTTATGTGCCTTTACTATCTTGAGCGCAGCAAGGACGGCCTGACTGGCGCTGACCTGGCTCGCATGGCAGGCGTGACCCGCGCCGCCGTCTCGCGTACGCTCGCGCATCTGGAGGAGGGCGGCTACGTCGAGGTCGACGATTCGGGCGATGCCGCCGTTAAGTATCGTGCTCCGGTGCGCCTGACCGCTCTGGGCGGCGAGAGCATGAGCGAAGCGGACCGCATCATTCGCGAGGTGCTCGATACCACCGGTAAGGCTATGGGTGTGGAGCAGCGTGAGCAGATGTATGCGTCGCTGCGCACGATTCTCAACACCCTGCGCGAGCTGTAGGGCCGCCAAGGCTTTTGCTTCCAATTAACAACTGCATAGTCCTGTTTGAGCGCGTATACCGTGCCGGGGCCTTGCTGTCAAAATTCCCTGCGCGGGACCTGCGCAAGAAAGGATTCGCTATGTCCGTCCGCATTATTACCGATTCCGCAAGCGATATGTCGCCGGTCGAGCATCCAGCACTGGCCGTTTTGCCGCTGTCCGTCACCTTTGGCACCGATGTGTACATGGATGGCATCGACATCGATCACCAGCGCTTTTACGAGATGCTCGTGGAGCGCGATGAGCTGCCCAAGACCGGCCAGGTCAACCCGTACGCGTTTTCGCAGGCGATTGCCAAGGTTCGTGAAGCCGGCGATGAGGCTGTGATTATTACCGTGGGCGCTAAGCTATCAGGCACCAATCAGAGTGCCCGTACCGCACTTGCCGAGGCGCCAGGCGGCGACGTTTACGTGGTGGATAGCAATAACGTCACTCTGGGCGAGCGTGTCATGGTCGAGTATGCCCTGCGCCTGGTGGATGAGGGCCGTAGTGCAGCTCAGATCGCGGCGGCCGTCGAGGCCGTGCGCGACCGTGTGGTGGTTATCGGCCTGCTCGAGACGCTGGAGTACCTGGTGCGCGGCGGTCGTCTGTCTGCTGCGGCCGGCGCCGTGGGCACGCTGCTCAACGTAAAGCCCGTGGTGGCTGTCGAGGACGGTCTGATCGTGCAGCTGGGCAAGGCGCGCGGTTCCAAGAACGGCCGCAACCTGCTGAACCAAAAGGTCGAAAAAGCGGGCGGCATCGACTTTTCCATGCCGCTGGCGCTCGGCTATACGGGCCTTTCGGATGCGGTGCTCAAGAAGTATATCGAGGACAGCGCGGCACTTTGGGCTGGCCACACCGAGGGCGAGTTGCCCGTTCACACCATCGGCGCCACCATCGGCACCCACGTAGGCCCTGGCGCCGTAGCCGTAGCCTTCTTCCAGCCCGCCAACTAACTGACCTGCCATAAACCACCACAAAGGTGCCTGTCCCCTTTGCGGTGGTTTATGCTTTTCAGGGTGGAAGGGAGCGAGCAATGGCGTCTGAGGGCTTTTTTGAACGGGTGTACGAGGTGGTCGAGCAGATCCCCGAGGGGATGGTCGCCACGTATGGTCAGGTGGCGCTGCTTGCCGGTCGACCACGAAGTGCGCGGTATGTGGGGTATGCCCTGCATAGCAATCCGCGCCCCGGCGAGATTCCCTGTCACCGCGTGGTGTTTGCCGACGGGCGCATATGCGAGGGTTTTGCTTTTGGCGGTCCCGATGCTCAACGTGAGCTTTTGCTAGGGGAGGGTGTGGCGTTTAAGGACGACATGCACGTCGACCTGGCCGTCTGTCGTTGGCCTGCCGGACTCTAACAGCTCTGCCGTGGCCAGAACCACCACAAAGGTGCCTGTCCCCTTTGCGGTGGTTTTCTGTTGCAGGTTTACCGGGGCTAACTTATGGAGAAGCTATGGCGGCGGATATTGATGCTGCAAAGTAAACCACGGTGAACTATATTGGTTTCAGCAACGGAGCAGGCAATAGGCGATGAAAAAGCCTGCCCTGTTGAGTTTGATTCGCATTCCTCCCCTCTGTGCGATTCAACGGTGTACTTCGGGAACAGGCCCGCTGGCAACTAACTGCCAGCGGGCCTGTTCCTGTTTGTCGGGGGAGTGCGATGGACGGAGCCGAAGCGGTCCGCTCCAAAAAAGGCGGACGCCGTAGCGCCCGCCCTATAGCAATCGAAAGCTCAAGTCAGCAGATCGGCCTAGTACACCATACCCATGGCGTCCTGAACCTCGGCCAGGGTCTGCTCGGCGATCTCGTTGGCGCGACGGTTGCCCTCATGCAGGACGTCCTTCACATAGTCCAGATCGTTCTCGTAGCGCTGGCGACGCTCGCGGATAGGTGCGAAGTACTCGTTGACGGCCTCGGTCACGTACTGCTTGAGCTGGCCGGAGCCGCCCATGCCAATCTCCTCGGCAATCTCGACCTCGGAGCGACCGGTGCAGATTGCAGCCGTCGAAAGCAGGCCGGACACACCGGGGCGGTTCTCGGGGTCGAACGTGATCATGCGCTCGGAGTCGGTCTGGCTCTTCTTGATGCGCTTGGCCGTTTCCTCGGCGGTCATCGAAATATTGATGGCGTTGCCGTAGCTCTTGCTCATCTTGCGACCGTCAAGGCCGGGCAGCAGCGGGGTCTCGGACAGCAGCGCCTCGACCTCGGGAAATACCTTGCCGTAGCGGTTGTTGAAGCGGCGTGCGATGGTGCGGGTGAGCTCGATGTGCGGCAGCTGGTCGCGACCGACGGGCACCACGTTGCCCTTGCAGAACAGGATGTCGCAGGCCTGATGCACCGGGTAGGTGAGCAGAAGGCCGGTGAGCTCGTGACCCGAGGCCTCCATCTCGGCCTTGACCGTGGGGTTGCGCGCCAGCTCGGCCTCGGACACCAGCGACAGGAACGGCAGCATGAGCTGGTTGGCGGCGGGTACGGCGGAGTGCGCGTAGATCATGGTCTTGTCGGGGTCGATGCCGCAGGCAAGGTAGTCCATGACCATGTTGTACACGTTGTCCTGGATGTGCTCGGTGGTGTCGCGGTCGGTGATGACCTGGTAGTCGGCGATGAGTACGTTGGTCCTGGCGCCCATGTTCTGCAGCTCCACGCGGCCCTTGAGGGTGCCAAAGTAGTGACCCAGGTGCAGACGGCCGGTGGGGCGGTCGCCGGTAAGCATGGTGAACTTCTCGGGCGTCTTGGCCAGGCCCTCGCGAATGGCGTTGCTCTTTTGCAGCGCGACTTCGTAGCTGTTCTCGTTTGGCATGATTGCTCCTAACGTTCGTTCGCAGGTTTTGATGATAGCGTGTTTATTGAGAGGGGTGGGCGTGAGTGGGTGAGGGACTGCCAGGGGCCGGCTTTCAAGTCCGCCGCGGCGTTCGCGCGAACGGCTGCCAACGCCTTGGCACATCCTCGGCAGCTTGCCCTAGAGCTTGTGGTGGCGCTCTTCTTTGCGCTCCTCGGCTGCCTGCTCCTCCTGCTTAAAAGCGGGGTCGTCGGGGGTGACCAGCTCGTCCTCGTGCGTGCGCTTGTTGTAATGGTGGCGCAGCACGGGTTCAAACAGGTGCAGGTGCTTGGCGAAGGCAGCCGAGCCAATGGCGAGCACGGTAAAGATGAGCACACGCATGGGCACCTCGACCTGGTTAATCGCGGCGGCGCCGGCCGAAAGCATGATGCACCAGGCATAGATGAGCAGCACGGCCTGTTTTTGGTTGTAGCCTTCTTGGATCAGGCGGTGGTGGATGTGGCCCTTGTCGGCCTGCCCGATGCTAATGTGGGCGCGCTTGCGGCGTACAATGGCGCTAAACGTGTCGATGATGGGCACGCCGGCAACGATGAGCGGGATGATAAGCGAGGTGAGTGCGGCGGTGCGGCTCACGTTGAGCAGCGAGATGGAGCCCAGCGCAAAGCCCAGAAGCAGCGACCCCGAGTCGCCCAAGAAGATGCTTGCGGGGTTGAAGTTGTAGCGCAAAAAGGCCAGACAGGCGCCAAAGAGCGCAATGGAGAGCGCGGCGGCGTCGATGCGGCCCGAGAGAACGGCCATCGAAAACATGGTGAACGACGCGATGCCGCAGATGCCCGTGGCCAAGCCGTCGAGGCCGTCGATGAGGTTAATGATGTTGGTGAATGCCACCAGATAGATCACGGTGATGGGGTAGGCGAGCCATCCGAGCATGATCTCGCCGGGGGCAAACGGGTTGACGATGACGCCGATTTTTAGGCCGCCGATACAGGCGATAAGCGCGGCGAGGACTTGTCCGGCCAGCTTTTGCTTGGGCGTGAGCTGGAAGACGTCGTCGATCGCGCCGGTCGCAAAGATGACGGTAAAGGAGAGCGCCAGCATGGGATAGCTAATGTGAAGGCGCGGGTGCGGCACCAGGACGGGTGGCCAGCCTAGGTACCAGGTGCCTAGGATTTGCACAATGCAGGCAACGACCAGGCCCAAAAACACCGCCGCTCCGCCCAAACGTGGGATGGGCTTGGTGTTGATGCGGCGCTTAGAAGGATAGTCGACGGCATCGAGCTTAATTGCCAAGCGCTTGACCAGGGGCACCGCGAGGAAGGTCGTGATAAAGGCCGCCGCTGCCACGCATAGGTACGGTATGTAGCTCGGGGATGAAGCCATGAATCTAAAAACCGCCAAGCGTCGAAGGAAAAGGTCAGAAGAACGCCATGCGCAAAGGGCATAGCCGAACCATAATACTCGACCAAGGGGGGTGCATGGAATTGCACGCAGCGATAATCACGCGCTTACCAGATATTGGGATGTTGTCGATGGCTTGCCGGGATGCCGACGGGGATCTATATGGACTGTAATGGTGATTTTCGGCAAAAGAAAACCACCCCCCACGTTACGAAAATGAACCCACCTAAAACAGGTGGGTGCCCTCATCGACTGTTCCAGCGTCCTTAACAACGAAGGATACCTGTACTAGGTACGACTGTGTGGGCTCCCTAAATAAACGCGACGGTTCACCCAGTTGCTCCGCGGGGGGCGGAATACCTACATCATAAAGCGGCACTTTATCGATTCCAGTCTTGACATTACAAAAATCGTGTCGGACGATTACGGCGCCTTGGGCTCGAGCCGTCTGTGGGGTTGATCCCTTTACGTTTGAGCTGCTGAATCGTTGTTTTGGAGCATGGTTTTATGCCGACGTCGTTGACCGAACTTTTTTCGCCCGCCTGCCATTTGTGTCCGCGCCGTTGCTGTGCGGCGCGCGATGAGGGCGCGCACGGCGTCTGCGGTGCTAACGACACGCTTAAGGTCGCCCGCGCGGCGCTTCATATGTGGGAGGAGCCGCCCATCTCGGGTGAGGCCGGCTCGGGCACGATTTTCTTTAGCGGCTGTTCGCTCAAATGCGTCTACTGCCAGAACCACGAGATCTCGACCGGCAATTTTGGCCTTGAGATTTCGCCTGAGCGCCTGGTCGAGATTATGCTGGAACTGCAGGACCAGGGTGCCAACAACATTAACTTGGTGACGGCGACGCACTATGCGCACCTGTTGCCCGCCGCGATTGCCGCGGCACGGATGCGCGGGCTGGTTATCCCGATCGTCTACAACACGAGTGGTTACGAGCGTGCGAGTGCCGTGGCGGCGCTGGGCGACCTGGTCGATGTGTGGCTTACCGACTTTAAATATGCCGATGCCGGGCTTGCGCAATCGCTTTCTCATATTAAGGATTACCCGCGCGTGGCCGTGTCGGGTCTGGCCCAGATGGCGCGCGAGATCGATCGCCGCGGGGGAGAGTTGGTGGACGAGGACGGGCTCATGAAGCGCGGCATCATCGTGCGTCACCTGGTGCTTCCGGGGCATGCGGACGATTCGTGCCGCGTGCTAGACCTAGTGTGGCAGACGGTGGGCGATGTGCCGATCTCGGTCATGAACCAGTACACGCCCAATGCGCTCATGCGCGAGCAGGGCGGCGACCTGGCACGCGCCGTGACGCGTGAGGAGTACGAGCAGGTGCTCGACCATGCCGACGACCTGGGTTTTACGACGATGTTCTGGCAAGAGGGCGGCGCGGTAGACGAGAGCTTCACCCCGGCCTTCGACACCACCGGTGTTCTTACCAGCGCAAAGTAGTGCGTTCGTCGATGATTTTTCTGGGACGGGGATAAAAAATCATCGAGAGGATCGCCTGTTCGAAAAGTTGCCAAAATAGCCGCGCCCCAAAAAGACTGGTTATTGGGCGTTGACAGTTGGCGAGCCGTAGGTAAAATATCGACTTGTCCTGGGGACGTAGCTCAGTTGGGAGAGCGCTGCCGTCGCATGGCAGAGGCCGAGGGTTCGACTCCCTTCGTCTCCACCCTTGGATTTGATAAGCCGCTGACATTGTGTCGGCGGCTTTTTTTAAAAGAAAGGGCTATACCATGGCAGAGCTTGAGTCCCAACCATTGTCCGACGAGGAGCGCGCTGAGTTGGAAGAGCTCCGCGCTGAGAAGGCCCGCCGCGAGGCTCGGGAAGAGGCCCGTCGCGAGCGTGAGGAGCTGGCTGCCCTGCGCGCCGAGCGTGCGAAGGCCGAGGAGGTCGCCTCGAACGCCGCATCCGAGCGCAAGCCCGCGCCCGCACCCAAGCCCGCTGCTGCGAAGCCTGCACCTGCCGCGCCCAAACCTCAGCCTAAAAAGGCCGCTCGTCTTAAGTCCGTCGAGCCCAAGCCGAGCCGTGACGAGATGACCTTTGCCCAGCGCATGGTTACCTCCAAGGAACCTACGGGCGAGAACGAGATCCCTGGCATGGCGCCGGCTCAAAAAATCATCATTGTCCTTGCCCTCATCGCGTTTGTCATCTTTATGGGCTACACGATCCTGACCAGCATGGGCCTGCTCTAACCGATTTGCATCGGGCGTCATGTCCGCATGCTCTGCTCTCGTCCAACCCTCAAATTCTGCACCACACATCCGAAAGGTCGCCTCATGGCTTTGACCGATATCTCTCATCCCACCGACATCGCAATGCTCACCGATCTGTACGAGCTCACTATGGCCCAGGGCCTGTGGGAGAGCGGCAAGGCCAATGAGCAGGGTTGTTTTACCGCGTTTTACCGCGACCATCCCTTTGGCAGCGCCTATGCCGTCATGTGCGGCACCGCCGAGCTGCCCGAGCTGGTCGAGAACCTGCGCTTTACGCCCGAGGATATCGACTACCTCGCATCGCTTGAGGCCCCGGCCGGCGGTGCGATGTTCAAGCCCGGATTCCTCGACTACCTGCGCGATTTTCGCGCGCATGTAAACATCGACGCCGTGCCCGAGGGCGAGCTCGTCTTTCCGCGTGAGCCCATGGTGCGCGTCACCGGCCCCGCGCTGGAGTGCCAGCTGCTCGAGACGGCGCTGCTCAACATCGTCGGGTTCCAGACGCTTGTCGCCACCAAGACGGCGCGCGTGGTGCTCGCCGCCGACGGTCGCCCCGTGGCGGAGTTTGGCCTGCGCCGAGCCCAGGGTCCCGATGGCGGCCTGGCCGTTGCGCGCGCGAGCTACGTTGCCGGCTGCTCCTCTACGTCCAATGTGCTCGCCGGCCGCCGCTACGGTATTCCCGTCTTTGGCACGCATGCGCACAGCTGGGTGATGAGCTTTGATTCTGAGCTCGAGGCCTTCCGTGCCTTTGCCAAATCGAGCCCCAAGAACTGTACGCTGCTTATCGACACCTACGATGTGCGCGAGGGCTGTGAACATGCCATTACGGTTGCCAAGGAGATGGAAGCGGTGGGCGAGCGCCTGTCGGCCATTCGCATCGACTCCGGCGACCTCGCCAAGCTCTCCAAGTATGTTCGCGGCCGTTTTGATGCCGAGGGCCTGCCCTATGTGGGGATCTCGGTTTCCAACGATCTTGACGAGTACACGATTCAGTCGCTGCTCGACCAGGGCGCGCCCATCGATAGCTTTGGCGTGGGCACCAAGCTCGCGACCTGCTACGACCAACCGGCGCTGGGCGGCGTGTACAAGCTTTCCGCCCGCCGTGCGAGCGAGGCCGACCCGTGGACGCCGGTGGTCAAGCTCTCCGAGCAGCCCTACAAGCGCACGATCCCGGGCGTGCAGCGTGTGCGCCGCTATTACGACGGCTTTGGTGGACCGGTCTGCGACATGATCTATGACGAGGACCATCTGGCGGGGGAGGGCGCCGCGCGCGGCAATACCCTCGTGGCCGTGAACGATGCCGCCCTGGTGACCGATGTGTCGGAGCTTGAGTATCGCGAGCTGCTGGTGCCGATCGTGCGCGATGGCAGTGCGGTGGTTCCGCGTGAGAGCATCAAGGACGCGCGCGAGCGCTGTGCTTGGGCGCTCGATCATCTGGATGCGGCTTTCAAGCGCTTCCTGTATCCGCAGACCTACGTGGTGGGTATGGAACAGGGCCTGGCCCAGGTGCGCGACGAGCTCGTGCGCAAGAACATGGCCGCGGCCTCGGCTTTCCCCTGGGCAAAATGATTCCTTGGGCGGTAGGGGCGAGTCACGCTCCCTTGGCCGCCAGCTCGGCCGTTCGCTGAACAGTTGATTGGTTTGACGTATGACGACTTCTTATAAAACGATGGTGGTAAAGATCGGTTCGTCCACGGTGGTGGGCGCCGATGGCAAGGTCAACCGCGCCTTTATCGGCGGACTTGCCGATCAAGCCGCAGCGCTGCGCAAGCTCGGCTGGCGTCTGGTCGTGGTGAGCTCGGGCGCTATTGCCTGTGGCTATCCCGTGTTGGGCTTCGACCGCAAGCCGGTCGGCGACCTTCCGAGCCTGCAGGCCTGCGCCTCGGCTGGTCAGTGCATCATCTCGTCGGCCTACGACGAGGAGTTCCATGCGCGCGACCTGCTCACCTCGCTCGTGCTGCTCACGCGTCACGACACGGCGCGTCGCACGTCCTACCTGCACGCGCGCGACGCCCTGCTGCGTCTGGTGGAGCTGGGCGTGGTGCCGGTCGTCAACGAGAACGACACCGTTACCGTCGACGAGATCAAGTTTGGCGACAACGACACACTGGCGGCGCTCGTGAGCTGCCTGGTATCTGCCGATCTGTGCGTGACGCTCTCGGACATCGATGGTCTCTATACTGCCAATCCGCATGAGGACCCCACGGCCGAGTTTGTTCCTGTCGTGCATAAGATCGATGCCAAGATTATCGCCTCGGCGGGCGATTCTTCCACATCGGTGGGCACGGGCGGCATGATTACCAAGATCCGCGCGAGCCGCATCCTGATGACGGCGGGCATTCAGAGCGTGATTTGCTCGGGCGAGGAGCCCGATGCGCTCGTGCGCCTCGCCCGCGGCGAGAGCGTGGGCACGCTGTTCGATCCGCCGGCGGAGCGTCTGGACATCGCGCCCCGCAAGCTGTGGATCGCGCTGGGCGACAAGGCACATGGGTCGGTGACGGTTGATGATGGTGCTGCGAAGGCGCTGGTCAGCCGTGGCTCTTCCCTGCTTGCGGTGGGTATTCGCGAGGTCGATGGCCAGTTTGCCGAGGGCGACGTGCTCGATGTGTGCGACCCGAGCGGTATGGTCGTCGCCCGCGGTATTGCCGAGGCCGATTCGGACGTGCTGGAGCTTGCTGCCGGCCGCCGCCAGGACCAGATCGCCAGCAACCGCCTGCTCGCTAACCTGGCCGAGAAGCCGGCGATACACAGGGATAACTTGATCGTATTTGCATAAAGAAAGACAACGCTGCGGATCGTTTCCCACAGCGCTGTCTTTCTCGTGCCGGCACTTGGGGACGTTCCCTTTGTGCCGGCAGGTGGGGACACTCCTTTGCTAGAAGATCTGACGCAGGTCTCCGCGGTTGAGGGCTTCGTCGAAGAGGTGCTTGAACACCATGCTGCCGTGAAGGCCATCGTGCTCAAACTCGTTCGTCACCCAGGCATGTGAGTTGCCAATGCGGCTTAGCGTGTCGAGCTGCAGGCCCGAATCGACGTACATGTCGTCGAAGTACACCGCAGCCTGGAGTGGTACTTCGTTGCAGGCCAGGCGCTGCGGGTCGTAGATCTTGTCCCAGCTGGTGTCTTCCATCAGCAGATCCATGGCGGGCTTGAAGGGCTTGAGCTCGGGCATCTGCTCAAACATCCACGGGAACATAGCCTCACCGGTAAACATGAGCGGGCGCGCGAGCTTGTCGAACTCGGCGCGATGGGCCTTCTCCTCTGCCGCGGCCCAGCGAATGGGCATGGTGTCGCCGTCGGCGTAGATGAACTCCTGCAGCGTCCAGTACAGCGGGTTTGTGCGCGTGTTGGTGCGCTCGAAGGCGCGCATCAAAAAGCTGTCGGATACCGAGGAACCGCAGCTCAGCGTGCCGTCTCCGTCAACAAAAGCATGGTCGATAATCCAGTGCATGCGCTCGAAGCTCGGCTTCATGCCAAAGTCGCTGCCCATGAGCTGCAGGCGCTCGACCGTCATCGGCGAGCCGTCGGGTAGCACGGGCTTTTGCTCCTCGATCGCATCGGCCAGCGCCGCCACGCGCTCGACGTCGGCGGGGTAGCGGTCGTAGTACTGCTGCGTTTTGACTGCCATGCGCGGGAACGTGTGCGCGTAGACCTCGCTGGCGCTCGCCGGCACGTGTGGAATACCGCCGCAGGTAAAGCTTGCCGCCACGCCCTCGGGGAAGAGCGACAGATAGCTCAATGTCAAAAAGCCGCCGTAGCTCTGCCCCAGTGTGACCCAGGGCTTGCCGCCAAAGCCCACCAGGCGCAGGTACTCAAAATCGCGCACGATGGAGCTGGCGAGGTGGCGTTTGAGGAAGTCTGCCTGCGAGCGGGCCGCATCGGCTCCTGCTGCCTCGGCGCGATCGCCCAGAGCCGCGATCGTACGCCCGTCTACGCAGCTGCTGCGCCCGGTACCGCGCTGGTCGGGCAGCACGACGCGGAAATGCTTGACGGCCTCCTCGATCCAGCCATCGCTTGTGGGCGACAGCGGACGCGGGCTTTCGCCGCCGGGGCCGCCCTGCAAAAAGAGGAGGAGCGGCAAGTCGTCGTTAATGCGGTCGGGCGCGCAAATCACGCGGTAGAAGAGCTTGATGCTCTCGGGCGCACCGGCGATGGGCACCGGCATGGCGCCGCGGCGCATGGTGCTGCCGACGGCCAAAAGCATGGGCTCCAGGCCGCGCCAGTCGAGGGGGACGTCGATGCTGTGGTCCTCGACATAGAGACCGGGGACGTGGTACGAAGTGATGAGGGCCATGTGATGCTTCCATTCGTTGCGGTGTTTCGGGTTGACCAATTCTACCGCCGTCTGCGAGGATGCGTGCAAATCGGCTACCATGGTTGGCAAACATCTAAGAGAAGGGGCCGTCCATGTCGGTCGATATAGCCACGTACGTTCACGATCTTGCCGTTGAGGCCAAGGCTGCTTCGGGCGCGCTCGCCACGGCGAGCGATGCCCAGCGCCAGGAGGCCGTGCGTGCCATGGCCGCGGCGCTGCGCGACGGCGTTGATTCCATCGTTGCCGCCAATGAGCTCGATATGTCTGCCGCGCGCGATGGGGGCACTTCGGCAGGGCTTCTCGACCGTCTGCTCCTGACGCCCGAGCGCGTCGAGGGCATGGCCGCCGGCCTGGAGAAGCTCGCTGAGCTGCCCGATCCTGTCGGCCGCGTGCTTGACCATCGCGTGCTTGCGAGCGGCGTGGACCTGACCCGCGTGAGTGTGCCGCTAGGTCTGGTTGCCATGGTCTACGAGGCACGCCCCAACGTGACGGCCGATGCAGCGGGCATCTGCATCCGCACCGGTAACGCCTGCATCCTGCGCGGCGGTTCGCTGGCCTATCACTCGTGCGCCATGATTGCCGAACTGCTGGCCGATGCTCTGGAGGCGCAAGGCTTCCCGCGCGAGGCCGTCTCGATGATCGAGTCTACCGACCGCGCGGCCACCGGCGAGCTCATGAAGCTCCGCGGTGTTGTCGATGTGCTCATTCCGCGCGGCGGCGCGGGCCTGATCCAGCGCTGCGTGCGCGAGTCGCTCGTACCGGTGATCGAGACGGGTACAGGCAACTGCCACATCTACGTGCATGAATCCGCCGACTTCGATAAAGCGCTCAACATTATCGTCAATGCCAAGACCCAGCGCGTGGGCGTGTGCAATGCCGCCGAGTCGCTGCTGGTCGACCGTGCCGTGGCAGATTCGTTTTTGCCTGCGGTCGTGGCCGTGCTGCACGATCACGGTGTGCTGATTCACGGTGACGAGGCCACGTGCGCCGCATGCGCCGATGCCGGTCTTGCTGAGGGCGATGACTTTGTTGCCGCGACTGAGGAGGACTGGGGCCGTGAGTATCTGGCGCTCGAGATGAGCGTGAAGGTCGTGGCGAACGAGGACGAGGCCATCGCGCACATCAACCGCTACGGCACCATGCATTCCGAGGCCATCATCGCCGAGGACGAGGATGCCTGCGAGCGCTTCCTGGATGCGGTCGATGCTTCGGCCGTGTACGCCAACGCCAGCACGCGCTTCACCGACGGCGGCGAGTTTGGGCTGGGTGCCGAGATCGGCATCTCGACCCAAAAGCTCCACGCCCGCGGCCCCTTTGCCGCCGAGGCCCTCACCACCTACAAATATAAGCTCCGCGGCACCGGCCAGGTCCGCCCCTAAACTTCTCGTAAACGAAAACCACCACAAAGGTGCCTGTCCCCTTTGTGGTGGTTTTAGGTGGCGCGAGCGGTTAGGCTTGGAAGGTGTCGCGGTCGGGGGCGAAGGACTGCATGGCTGCGATGGTGCGATCGAAGAGCTCAGGAAGCTCCCAGCCCAGCATCTCGGCGCCCTGTGAAATTACATCGCGCGAGCAGCCGGCGGCAAAGCGCTTGTCCTTGAACTTCTTCTTGAGCGACTTGGTCGTAAAGTCCATGACGCTCTTGCTCGGGCGCATGATGACGGCGGCGCCGATCAGGCCGGTGAGCTCATCGCAGGCAAACAGGATCTTTTCCATCTGCAGCTCGGGCTTGGGCAGCGAAGAGTTGAAATCGGACGTGTGCGTCTGGATGGCACGGATAAGCTCGGGAGTCGCACCCTCACTCTCGAGAATCTCGGCGGCATAGATGGTGTGGTTCATGGGGTCGTCCTCATGCTCCTCCCAATCCAAGTCGTGCAGCAGGCCGACGATGCCCCAAAACTCCTCGTTCTCGGGGTCGAACTCGCGCGCAAAGTAGCGCATAGTGCCCTCGACCGTCTCGCCATGGGTGATGTGGAACGGGTCCTTGTTGTGCTCGTTGAGCAGTTCGAACGCGCGGTCGCGGGTGATTCCGGCGGTAAGCGGCTCTGCCATAAGGGACTCCTTGTGCTCGTGGGTATCGATAAGAATGAATACTACTAGAACAAGAAAACCACCACAAAGGTGCCTGTCCCCTTTGTGGTGGTTTTTGGTGCGGATGGGTTAGTTGAGGGCGGCTTGGGCTAGGCGGGCTTCGGCGGCCTCTTCGGTGACGCCCAGGGCCACGGCGAACTCCTCGATGGAGCGGCGCTTGGCTTCCTTGAGTACGCGCATGTAGTAGGAGCTGGGCTTTTTATCTGCTTCCTCGGCCTGGCGAATACGGTGCATCATGGTTTTTGCCACGCGAACCGTCTCGGGCGCGCCCAGCTTGAGCTGCTGCTTAAAGTGCGTCTCCTCGAGCGAGCTATTGCGCTCGGTAAAGGTGTCGCACTCCAGCTCATCGTAGTGGCTCAGCAGGTGCTCGGCATCTTGCTGGGAGATAGCGGCATGCAGACGGTCGGCCTGCGCCACGGGGTACATGAGAATCGTCTGCGCATGTCCCTGCTTGGTCTCGAGCAGCAACATGGGCTGTGGCGTGTCGTCCCTAAAACCGACGACGGTGCAGACTCCCTGACCCGGATGAATGACGTGTTGACCGATTGAGAACATGCTACCTCCAACTTATACGAATTTGTGTATGTTAAGAATACCACGCTGACGTGCACAAACCATTACTTTATGCAGGAAAAGCACACAACTCCGATAGGTTAGAGTATTCGATATATAGAACAGCTTATCCATACGTTTATGCATTTCCAGAACGTGTATAAACTGCAGGCAAACCGCCAACTTTGTACAGCCGCGCAAGAGCGGTAGTCATTTTTGTGCATATGCAATATCTATTAGCTTTACCCTGCGACAGTAGCTACCGCTTGTGATAGAGTGCTACAAACTCTGGCTTTTGCCCTACGAGTGACCAAGAGCTCGGGGGCTTTAACACAAGGAGGATCTATGCCCGAGAAGATTGAAGAGCTGGTACGCGCTGCGCTTGCTGCGGCCCAGGAGGCCGGCGACCTTTCCGCATTTGAACTTGACGATTGCGCTATCGAGCGACCGGCTGATACTTCTCATGGCGAGTGGACCTCCACCATGGCCCTGAAGTCTGCCAAGCTGGCTCATTGCGCCCCGCGCAAGATCGCCGAGGCCGTCGTTGCCCATATGCCCGAGGACCCCGCGATCGAGAAGGTCGAGATCGCCGGTCCTGGCTTCATCAACTTCTACCTCTCCGTTGCCGTCAAGAACGCCATCTTTGGCGAGGCCCGCGAGAAGGGTATGGACTTCGCTAAGTCCAACGTCGGTGGCGGCCTGAAGACCCAGGTCGAGTTCGTCTCCGCCAACCCCGTCGGCCCCATGCACATCGGTCATGGTCGCTGGGCCGCTCTGGGCGACTCCCTTTGCCGTGTGATGGACCACGCCGGTTACGACATCCAGCGTGAGTTCTACATCAACGACCACGGCTCTCAGATGAACACCTTCGGCAACTCCATCAGCACGCGCTATATGCAGCTTGCCGACATCATCGCCAAGCAGGGCGTGGATATTGACGAGGCTCACAAGCTTCTGATCGCCGACCGCGACGCCTTTGTTGCCGACGAGAGCGACGAGCATCCCGAGACCCATCCGTATCAGGATAACTTTGCCGAGACTCTGGGCAAGGACTCCTACGGCGGCGACTACATCATCGACGAGGCTGCCGAGTTCTGGCGCACCGACGGCGATAAGTGGGTCAACGCCGATCCGCAGGAGCGCATGGAGAGCTTCCGCGAGCGCGGCTACGTAAAGATGGTCGACAACATGCGCGACCTTTGCCACGCCGTCAACTGCGACTTTGATCGTTGGTTCTCCGAGCGCTCTCTGTACGTGAAGGACACCGAGGGCGAGACCGCCGGCACCTCCGCCGTCGACCGCGCTTTTGAGAAGCTCGACAAGATGGGCTACCTCTACACCAAGGACGGTGCCCTGTGGTTCCGCTCCACCGACCTGGGCGACGACAAGGACCGCGTCCTGATCAAGTCCGATGGCGAGTACACCTACTTCGCCTCCGACGTTGCCTATCACTGGGATAAGTTCCAGCGCGTCGACCACGTCATCGACATCTGGGGCGCCGACCACCACGGCTACATCGAGCGCGTCCGCTGCGTCTGTGACGCTCTTGGCTATCCCGGCAAGTTTGAGGTTCTGCTGGGCCAGCTCGTCAACCTGCTGCGCAACGGCAAGCCCGTCCGTATGTCCAAGCGCAAGGGCACCATGGTGACCCTGCAGGAACTCGTCGACGAGGTCGGCTCTGACGCCGCCCGCTACACGCTCATCTCCAAGAGCTCCAACCAGATGGTCGACTTCGATATCGAGGCCGTTAAGAAGCGCGACAACTCCAACCCGGTCTATTACGTGCAGTATGCTCACGCTCGCGTGTGCTCCATCCTGCGCCGCGCCGCCGACGTTACCGCCGAGCAGGCCGCCGAGATGGGCATGAAGGCCGTCGCCGAGAAGGCTATTGGCGAGAACGTCGATTACTCGCTGCTGACCGACCCGACCGAGCTCGCCCTTTCGCGTAAGCTCAACGAGCTCACCGACCTCATCGCCAGCTGCGCTCGCGATCGCGCCCCGTTCCGCCTGACGCACTTTGCCGAGGAGCTCGCCGGTGACTTCCACAGCTTCTACGCCGCCTGCCAGGTTCTGCCGAGCGAGGGCCGTCCCGTCGACCCCGAGCTCTCGCGCGCCCGTCTGGCCGCCTGCGACGCCGTCCGCGTGACGCTCGCCCTGGTGCTCACGCTTGTTGGCGTGACCGCCCCCGAGCAGATGTAAGCGCTGGCCGTTTGACTGCGTAGGTTTGGTTTAGCTGAGCCTTCTAAGCCCGATCTCCCATGCGGAGATCGGGATTTTTGCGTTTGGCGGTGTTTTTGGTGTGTTGGGAAATGCTACTAAATCGCAACTATACCGGTTTACTACGATGAATCGAGGGATTCCAATCACACTGGCTTTTCACCGAAAAGTGCAAGCCATCTAGCTGGGGTTTTATTTTTTCGGGTTTTGGCGTGGTCGTGGTTGAGCGATTCATCGTAGTAAACAGCCATAGTTTTGAAAATGACCCTAGGGGACGGAGGAAAACGGATCATTTTTGTCCCGTGGAGGAGCGGCGGGATACCTTCTGCCAAGAATCGGGGGCATCTACTACGTTTAAGTGCGTACCCCGAACCACGCCGAAAATCGCAATATTAAAACCGCAGGTAGCAGGTCTGCGACTTTCGAAAAAAAGTGAGTATGGTCAGGGGTGCGGGGGCAAACGTAGTAGATGGGCGCGATTCGTGGCGTGTCGATCTTGGGGCCGATGCCCTTGCCCCTTAGCTGTTCCGTTTTCTCGATGCTTGAGGCTTGACCTGCCTTCTTCTTATGAGTTGCGGTGGAATGGTTCCTGCTTGAGAGGTGTCGGCCGGGATTTGGGAACTATTTCACCGCAGCTTATGATGTGGCGATGGTGTGCGCCGGAACTTTGTAAAGAGTGTTCCTTTTGACTAGTCGTTTAAGAACGCCCCCGATGACTAAGTTGCAGGTGGCAGCGGTTGTGTTACACTAACTCTGCGTATTTGACGCAATCATCTCGATACAGATCAATGATGCTCGTCGCTTTTTGGACGGAGCTAGACTGTTTAGCCGCCCTGAAGGTTTATGCGGGGAGCATGTGATCACAGGGCTTGAAAAGAAAGTTGAGCAAACACTGTGTCTGATCAACAACAAGAAAACGAAATAACGACGACGCAAACGGCTCCCGCTGCACCGGTTACGTCGGACCAGACCGTGCTGTCCGCGCCGGCGCAGGTCTCGGCTCCCGAGGCGCCTAAGGCCGCCGTGCCCACCACGCCCGTTGCTAGCGAGGAGGCTGCTCCCGCTAAGCCTAAGCGCACGCGTCGTGTGGCCAAGCCTGCTGCGGACGGCGAGGATGCCGAAAAGCCCAAGCGTCGTACGACGCGCACCACGCGCGCGAAGCGGCCCGTTGCCGCCGATGCTTCGGTCCCCATTTCCGATGAGGTCGCGCAGGCCCGTGCACTGGCGCAGATTAGCGAGGCCCAGGTTGTGCGTGCCCGCCGTCGCGCTGCCGAGCGCGAGGCCGCGGCATTGACTGAGCTCGCTGCGCCGGTCGCCTCCGAGGCTCCTGCGGTCGAACAGTCGGCCGAGAAGCCGGCACCGCGCACGCGTCGCCGTGCGGCAGCCAAGACGCAGCAACCCGTCGAGCAGCTGACCCCTGAGGTCGCTGAAGCTCCGGCTCGTTCTGCGGCAGGGGAGGGCGCTTCCTCCGCCGAGCCCGTCGTGCACGCTGAGGCCAACGAGGTTCCCGTCGTTGATCCGGCTCTGCGCCCGCATCGTCGCGGCCGCAAGCCCAAGGCGTATGTTGAGGCCGAGAAAGCCGCTGCCGCAGCAGCTGCTGCTCAGAGCGCAGCGGTGACGGCCGAGCCCACGGCCACGGCCGATGCTCCGGTCCAGGACGCTCCGTCCACCGAGGCTCCCGCATCTGCCGATGCCGATTCCGCCGATGTCCGTCCCGGCCGCAGCCGTCGCACCGCGGCAAAGCGCTCGACGAAGGCGAAGGCCAAGGCCGATGCCGACGCCAAGCCCGTCGACGACAAGTCCTCCCAGGCAAACGCCGATGCCGCTTCCGAGGCCGAGAACGTCGACCAGCCGGCAACTGAGAAGCCCAAGCGCACGCGCAAGAAGTCCGCGAGGGCCAAGGGTGCCGAGCAGCAGGGCGACGCCGAACCCAGCAACCATGCCAACGCCGACGCCAAGGCAGAGGGCGAGGCTCCGTCCGGCACCGATGCAACCGCAGCCGCGGCTGCCGAAGGCACCGAGACCGAAGAGGGCGCCCGCCCCAGCCGCCGTCAGCACAAGCGCAACGACGAGCGCAACGACCGCAAGGACGATCGCAACAACGACCGCCGCAGCCGTCAGCGCGACCGCAAACAGCGCAACAAGGAGCGCAACGCCGCCCCCACCGAGCCCACGCTTTCGCGCGAGGAGCTTGCGGCCATGAAGGTAGCCGAGCTGCGCGAGAAGGCAAAAGAGTTCGAGATCGAGACGACCGGCAAGAAGAAGGCCGAGCTTGTCGAGGAGATCTACACGACCGCCGCGAAGGCCGAGGGCTTCCGTGATATTAAGGGCATCCTGCAGATTCGCCCGGACAACTCCGGCATCATCCATGCCCACGGTTACATGAAGTCCAATGAAGACGCCTTCGTCCCCGCTTACCTCATCCGCTCCGCACGCCTGCGCACGGGTGATGTCATCGAGGGTTCGCTGCGCCCCTCGCGCGGCGGCGACAAGCGAGCCGGCCTCGCCAAGATCACGACCGTTAACGGCATGGATCCCGAGCAGATCCGCAACCGCCCCAAGTTCGGCGACCTTACCCCGGTCTATCCCAACGAGCCGCTGCGTATGGAGCACGGCAAGGACTCCATTACCGGTCGCGCTATCGATATCGTGTCACCGATCGGCAAGGGCCAGCGTGGCCTGATCGTGTCGCCGCCCAAGGCCGGCAAGACAACGATCCTTAAGAAGATCTGCCAGTCCATCTCGATCAACAACCCCGAGGTGCACCTCATCTGCCTACTCGTCGACGAGCGCCCCGAAGAGGTCACCGATATGCAGCGCTCCATCAAGGGCGAGGTCGTGGCCTCGACCTTCGATATGCCTGCCGAGAACCACACCCGCGTGGCCGAGCTCGTCATCGAACGCGCCAAGCGCATTGTGGAGCTGGGCGGCGATGTCGTGGTGGTGCTCGACTCCATCACGCGTCTTGCCCGCGCCTACAACCTGGCGGCACCCGCCTCGGGTCGTATCCTTTCGGGCGGCGTCGATTCGGCAGCTCTCTATCCGCCCAAGCGTTTCCTGGGTGCAGCCCGCAATATCGAAAACGGCGGCTCGCTCACCATCCTCGCCTCCGCCCTTATCGACACCGGCTCCAAGATGGATGAGGTCATCTTTGAGGAGTTCAAGGGCACCGGCAACATGGAACTCAAGCTCGACCGCGACCTCGCCGACCGTCGCATCTTCCCGGCCATCGACCCCGTTGCCTCCGGTACGCGCAACGAGGACCTGCTGGTCGACGAGCAGATGCGCCCGTTTGTCTTCGGCCTGCGTCGCATTCTCGCCGGCATGAACAACACCGAGCGCGCGGCGGCGTCGTTTATTAAGGGTCTTAAGGGCACCAACACCAACCAGGAGTTCCTGGTGCGTTCGGCCAAAAAGCACAGCGACTACGAGCAGACGTTTTAGACCAAAAGCCGCACGCTATATCGCCATAAGAACGGGCAATCGGGCCGGGGTTTATGCCCCGGCCCTTTCTTTACGGCGCCACTCGGCAACATTTTCTGACCTTATGACCGACAAGCAGCAGTTTTCGAGCCATAATCCGACCTCATCGCTTGCAATCGGAGGGTCGGTTTCGCATAATAGCTTTTAAGCTTCGCGACGGAAAACGCAGATGAAACGAACTATATACCGTTGCTTTGGGACGCATGTCCCGCTTCATCTTCTCTCGCGCAGCCAACTAAATGATGCGATTTGGGTGCTGGAAGATGGGGAGAGCTCATGGCTTCTTCTGATGCAACACAACGAGCAGTCCTTGCCGGACTTTCCTGCGGGATCGGCCTTGCCGCCCCCGTGGTGATGTATGCCGCGACGTTGCCGTTCTCGTCGGTCAACGAGACGGTTGTCGCGGGCGCGGTTCCCTTCGCCGTTGGTGCGGTGGCGGGCGTGGGCATCTACGCAGCCTCGCTGGGCATCTCCGAGTATCGTGCCGAGCACGATGGCCGCCTGTTTGAGCCCGATGCCGTGGGCGGCGCCGCTCAGTTTGGCCGGACCCACAACGAGTTCAAGACCGCCTCGATTCCCGCACAGCAGCAGGGGGCGGCGCCTCAGCCTGCGGCTCCGGCCGATCAGGCCAATGCCGCACAGCCTTCTTCCGCATTTCTCTCCGGCCTGACCGGTGCGTTCCAGCGCCGTCACGCCGACGATGGCGTTCCCACCATCGCGCGCGCGGCTAACGCCATGGATGAGGCCGAGGCCTGGTCTATGATCGACAGCATGCTCGATGACGATTCCCCGGTCAGCTGCGATCCCGTGCGTTCGCGCGATGTCTACCAGGTCGCAATCGATGAGCTCACCAACGGTGGAAAGACCGGTTCTTACAATCGCGATGACATTGCCGCTGCCGCACGCGCCGTCTCGGGCTCTCACGCCGCCCCTGCGGGTAGTACCGCAGCCTTCGTGGCGCTTGTGGCCAACGCCGCCAACAATGCCGCCTATAGCGGCGCGTCGTCGGCTGCGTACACTTCTGCCGCGGCGGCCGCTTCGACCGGCCAACAGAGCGCAGCTCAGGTGGCTCCTGTCGCCGACCCCTTTGCCGATGAGCCCCTGGCTGTCGACGAGGAGACCGTTGCCGCTCGCCGAGCCGCCGAAAGCTCGCTTTGGGGCGCTTCGGCCCAAATGCAGGCCGCGGAGGCGGCGCCGTGCAACGCCAAGCTCGCCAGCATGCCCATCATTTCCGATGCCAAGGGTGTGGATCTCTCCGATCTGGACGAGCCTGCCGCCATCACTGCGTCTATCGATGCCCAGGATCGCGTGGATACCGACAGTCTCCCCGATGCCTCTCTTGAGGAAGATATCCCCATGGCCGATTATTCGGGCCACGAGGACATGTGGGCCGCCGCTATGGCGATCATGGCCGAGGCTGCCGAGCCCGCCCCCGTGGCGGTGCCCACGCCTGCAGCCTCACCTGTCTCGGTTGCTCCCGTCTATGTCGGCCGCCACAGCTCCGTGCTTCCCGAGGATACCGCGCGTATCTCGCGCGAGGGTATCGAGCGCGCCGAGGCTATCGCTGCCGGCGTTATGGAAAACCGTCGTCATGAGCGCGTCAATCAGATTCTCGAGGAAGAAATCAACCGTCTGCAGTCTGCGGCCGTCAAGCGCACGGGTCGTGCCTATCTGAGCGTTATCGAGGGCGGGACCGCCAGCTTTACGCCGCTGCGCGCGGAGGCATAATTGCCGCATGGTTAAGGTCGATCGAAAATGGGCGCTTGCCGCCTGCGCCATGGTGCTCGTCATTTGGGGCAATTCGCTGGTTCCCGGTACGGGCTCTGGTTCGTTGAGCCTGTCGATTATGGAATCCATTCGCGGCTTTTTGCAGACCCTGGGGCTTCCATACGAGTGGGTGACCAACTTCGTCGTGCGCAAGTGCGCTCATTTTACCGAGTACATGGTGCTTGGCATCTTGGCGACGCACGCCTTTGACCTCGAAGGCCGGCGTACGTTTGATGTGTTGCTGCCCACGGCGGTGTTCTTGCTGCTTGTCCCCTCTATCGACGAGACGATCCAGCTATTTGTGCCCGGTCGCGCCGGCATGATTACCGATGTGATGATCGACTGCTGCGGGGCGACGACAGGCGTCGTACTCCGATATCTCTTACGGTCGCTGATGTACACCAAAAAGGCCGCCTAGGACGTTTTGCTTGGTCCTAGGCGGCCTTGTGCGTTTGAGGGCCTCTGCGGGGCGTGACGGCGTTTTCCGGGCGTTTTGCGAGTTTGGCTACGCTGCGCCCCGCTGATGTGTCCTTTACTGGAGCGCCTGGGCGCCAAGGGCCAGACAACCCATGATGCCCTGCTTGCCCTCAAGGCTGTTATTGACAATGTAGGTTTCGATGTCGTTGACCTCGGGCGTGACGATATAGCCGTTGAGCATCTCGGCGCACTTTTTGCGTGCGAGCGGCACGATGGGGGTGTGGTCGGCCACGCCGCCGCCGATGATGATCTTTTGCGGCGCGTAGCACAGCGTGTAGGTCATGAGCGCCTGTGCCAGGTAGCCTGCGAGCAGGTCCATGGCCTCCGGATCTTCGGCCATGTCTCCGGCGCTCTTGCCATTCCAGCGCTTTTTAACGCCGGGGCCGGCGATGAGGCCCTCGAGGCAGTTGTCGTGGAAGGGGCAGGCGCTATGCTCGCCGATGGTGTCGCGCGGATCGCGCGTGACCAGGATATGGCCGGCTTCGGGATGCATCATACCGTGCACGAGCTGGCCGCCCGAGAGCACGCCGGCGCCCACGCCGGTGCCGATGGTCAGGTAGACCACGTCGGTGAGGCCCTGGGCGCAACCGAAGGTGACCTCGCCCAAGCAGGCGACGTTGACGTCGGTGTCGTAGCCACAGGGAATATTGAGCTCGTTTTGAATGGTGCCCAGCAGATCAAAGTAGCGCCATGCCGTTTTGGGCGTCTCCAGGATCTTGCCGTATTGGGGCGAGGCAGGGTTGACTGCCGTGGGGCCAAAGGCGCCAATGCCCAGCGCGGCGATGCCCTTGTCGGCAAACCATGCGTTGACGGCCTCAACGGTCTCCTGCGGGGTCGTGGTCGCAATCTGCTCGCGCTCCAGGACCGTACCGTCTGCATAGCCCGTGGCGCAGACCATCTTGGTGCCGCCAGCCTCGAGCGCTCCGATAAGCTGCTGCTCTGCCATAGTATTCCTCTCTCTGGGACGAGTTGCTCCGTGACTAAAGTATAGAGCTCTAAACCATTTAAGAAAGCGCTATAAAAAGAAGCCTCGCAACGCGGCGGGCGGTGCGAGGCTTCTTTGGTTGCTTTAGTTGCCGGGCCGTCCTTACCCGCGCGGCTTGATTTTATCACGCAGCGACTTGAGGTTCTCCAGCGCCGCGTTAAGTGTCTCGTCTCGCTTGGCAAAGTGGAAACGAATCAGATGGTTGACGGGCTCGCGGAAGAAGCTCGAGCCGGGTACGGCGCCCACGCCCACCTTAGACGCGAGGTCCTCGCAGAATTTGAGGTCGCTATCATATCCAAACTCAGAGATGTCCATCATGACGTAGTAGGCGCCCTGTGGCACGTTGTGCTCAAGACCGATGCTGTCGAGTCCCTGGCAGAACAGGTCGCGCTTGGCGGCGTAGAGGTCGAGGACCTCATCGTAATAGCTGTCGTCGAAGTTGAGGGCGGTAACGACGGCCTCCTGCAGGGGAGCGGCGGCACCCACGGTGAGGAAGTCGTGGACCTTCTTGATGCGCTCGGTGATCTGGGCCGGGGCAATGGTGTAGCCCAGACGCCAGCCGGTGATGGAGTACGTCTTGGACAGCGAGCTGCAGCTGATGGTTCGCTCGAACATGCCGGGCAGCGTGGCCATATAGACGTGCTCGTGGGGCGCGTAGACGATGTGCTCGTACACCTCATCGGTGATGCAGTAGGCGTCGTACTTTTTGCAGAGGTCGGCGATAAAGGCGAGCTCCTCGCGCGTAAAGACCTTGCCGCAGGGGTTGGAAGGGTTGCACAGGACGATGGCCTTGGGATCATTGTCGCGGAAGGCCGCCTCGAGGACCTCGCGATCGAAGTCGAACGTGGGCGGGTTGAGCGGCACATAGATGGGCTCGGCACCTGAGAGGATGGTATCGGCGCCGTAGTTCTCGTAGAACGGCGAGAAGATGACGACCTTGTCTCCGGGGTTCGTAACCGTCATCATGGCGGCCATCATGGCCTCGGTGGAGCCACAGGTGACCACGATGTTCTGGTTGGGGTCGACCGGCATGCCCATAAAGTGCTCCTGCTTGGCAGCGAGCGCCTCGCGCATGGCCTGGGAGCCCCAGGTGATGGAGTACTGGTGATAGAGCGGCTTGGGGTCGGCGGCGATGGTGCTCAGGCTGTTGAGCAGCTGCGCCGGGGGATCGAAGTCAGGGAAGCCCTGCGAGAGGTTGACGGCACCGTACTTATTGGAGATGCGTGTCATGCGGCGGATGACCGAATCGGTGAATGATGCCGTGCGATTGGAGAGTTCTTTCATGACGGTCCTTTCGAGGGTTTGCAGTGGGGCAAGTTTACTCCTATGAAAAGGGTGGGAATTGCTCGAAACGCACTCGAAAAACTCTTTTCAAAATTCTTGAAAATTGGGGCTTGCATCGCATGGCGTTCCTTGCAATAATAGTCGAGCGCGAAGCGCACAGGACACGGTGGGTGTAGCTCAGTTGGCTAGAGCGACGGGTTGTGGTCCCGTAGGTCGAGGGTTCGAGTCCCTTTACCCACCCCAGTTCTTGCTTCGTGTTGATATCGGGTCGTTAGCTCAGTTGGTAGAGCAGGGGACTCTTAATCCCAAGGTCCAGGGTTCGAACCCCTGACGGCCCACCACACGATATCTCCTCTAAAGTCCGCCATAACGGACTTTAGCTTTGGGTCGTTAGCTCAGTTGGTAGAGCAGGGGACTCTTAATCCCAAGGTCCAGGGTTCGAACCCCTGACGGCCCACCCAAAGATTGTAAAAGCGACTGGCTTCGGCTGGTCGCTTTTTTGTTGGCCTCACATGGGGTCGAACCCGAAAGGGCGCGGAGCTGAGCTGTCTGCACCGTGATTCCCTTAGGGAAAACACGGCTCAAGCCCCGTAAGCGTGTTCTCCTTGGGGGAATCATACTTACGGGGCTCAATGCATGTTGAGAAATTGTGATCAAACTCAAAGTGTGAATCGATTCAGTCTGCTCGATAGTGCGAACCGAGGCTTTCAGTCCGTTTGCGCATGGCTTTGACCATCTCCGCAGCCAGCTGAATCTGCGACTTTAGGCGGGCGAGGGCAGCGATTTCGCTGTCATTGGCGTGCGGCTTATGCAGCGACGTCGCCTCGTCTTGTAGGCTTTCAAGCTCTTGAAGCGCCTCGGATAGGCCTGGTTCGGTCCTGTTGATCATGCAGTAGGTGCTCATTGTGTGTTTGAGGCAGCGGGTTAGGCGCTCGGCGACTGCTGTAGCGATGCCATGCTCGGGGAGGGCGACATCCACCGGTGCGTCAGCCTCGGGAGCGTCCAGTGCTGCTCGAGCCGCCGATGCGCCCGCGATACGCCCGAATACGATGCCATTGGCGCTCGACAGCCCTCCGATGCGGTCGGCGCCGTGCATGCCGCCTGTTGCCTCGCCACAGGCGTAGAGGCCCTCAACGCCCGTGTACGTGGTCTTGTCGATCTTGATACCGCCGTTAGCGGCGTGGGCATACATCGCCACACGTATCTCGTCGCTCGGAGCGATACCATGCTCGTCTTGTAGCCAAGTGGCAAATGTCTGCACGAACTCGGGGACATTCTCTCGCGGGAAGTCGTAGTGGAGCGCCAGGCCTTCGGCACCCGCTTGATCGATGGCAAGATCGATGGCGCGGGAAGCCAGGCGTGAAGTGAAGGGACCATATCCGGAGCGCTGTTCAAGCAAATCGTCCAGCTTGACGTCGGCGATATCGACCGGCTGGTCGAACTTGACGTAGCGCCAGGTCTTCTCGTTAAAGACAAGGTTGCGCTTAGGCTCAATGAAGCCGGGCATCATCTGCATGAACTCTATATTAGTAAGGGACGCACCGTGCGACCGCGCGATGGCTTGTGATGAGCTGAGCACGTCGGCGGAAGTGAGGCTGCGCTCGAATAGACCGCCGGTACCGCCGGCGGCGATGATAGTGGCCTTGGCTGTAAAGGTCACAATGCGCTCGTCCGTTTGGTTGAAGAGCACGGCGCCGACAATTTTTCCGTTCGTATCCTCAACAAGATCGATAAGCTCGTGGCGGGGGAGCAGGCGTATGCCGAGCGAGTCGATCTGGGCCGTACACGCGTCTTCGAGGGGTTTGCGGGTGAGGCCGCGCCACATTCTCGTCTTGTGGTCGAAGCAGGGGATAAATTGCTTTTGCTGGGCGCTTTCGGCGCTTTGCGGACGCTGGAGTTCTACGCCCAGATCCTGTTCGAGCCAGTCAATCGCTTGGGGAATGCCGTGAACGAACGTCTGGACGAGTTCGGGGTCGGCAACGCCGCCACCGACGGTTTGGATGGTGTCGATAAGGTCTTGCTCGTCGTCTTTGTCGACGGGGCCAATAAGGCCGAGGCCCCAGGTGCCCGGGAAGAAGCTCGATCCGCTCATGGTCTTGCCGGCGCATGCGATGGCAACGGTCGCGCCCGCGCGTGCTGCTTCTATGGCGGCGCAAAGGCCCGCGATGCCAGATCCAATTACCAGTACATCAGTTGATTCCATAGGATTCCTTTCTCGTTCGCGCATTGTCGCATGGGTGATCGGCAAAGGCATCGCAAAGATGGGATAAATCGGCAAAGGGCAAATATGGCACGTGGACGTTGAAGCCACTTGGCGGCTCCTTCTCCTCACACTTCATGTTCCATCAGAACTGATATATCGGCTCTCGAACGCTTTGTGGCGACAAAAAAGAGCCGCTACCCGGGTGGGTAGCGGCTCTAAAGCTCAACTACATGAGCATCGCGCTGGCGCGATTAGGCCTTGAGGGCCTCCTCGACGGCGACAGCGCAGGCGACGGTGGCACCGACCATGGGGTTGTTGCCCATGCCGATGAGACCCATCATGTCGACGTGCGCAGGCACGGAGGAAGAACCGGCGAACTGGGCGTCGGAGTGCATACGGCCCATGGTGTCGGTCATGCCGTAAGAGGCAGGGCCGGCGCCCATGTTGTCCGGGTGCAGGGTACGGCCAGTGCCGCCACCAGAAGCGACGGAGAAGTACTTCTTGCCAGCCTCGAGGCGCTCCTTCTTGTAGGTGCCAGCGACGGGGTGCTGGAAGCGCGTCGGGTTGGTGGAGTTGCCGGTGATCGAGATGTCGACGTTCTCGTGCCACATGATGGCAACGCCCTCGCGGACGTCGTCGGCGCCGTAGCAGTTGACGGCGGCGCGGGGACCATCGGAGTAGGGGATGGTCTCGACGACCTTGAGCTCGCCCGTGAAGTAGTCGAACTGGGTCTTCACGTAGGTGAAGCCGTTGATGCGGGCGATGATCTGAGCGGCGTCCTTGCCCAGACCGTTGAGGATAACGCGCAGCGGCTTCTTGCGAGCCTTGTTGGCGTTCAGAGCCAGGCCGATAGCGCCCTCAGCGGCAGCGAAGGACTCGTGGCCAGCCAGGAAGGCGAAGCACTCGGTGTCGTCGGAGAGCAGCATGGCGCCCAGGTTGCCGTGGCCCAGACCGACCTTGCGGTCCTCGGCGACGGAGCCGGGAACGGTGAAGGCCTGGATGCCCTCGCCGATGATGGCGGCAGCCTCAGAAGCAGTCTTGGCGCCACGCTTGACAGCGAGAGCGCAGCCGAGGGTGTAGGCCCACTCGGCGTTCTGGAAGGCGATGGACTGGGTGTTGTTGACGATCTCACGCGGGTTGAAGCCCTTGTCGGTGCAGATCTGCAGAGCTTCCTCGAGGGAGGCGATGCCGTTGTCGGCGAGGCACTTGTTGATCTTGTCAGCGCGGCGCTCGTAACCTTCGAACGTAACAGTCATAGTTATTTCCCTCCCTTTCTACTCGTGAACCGGGAACACGCTGGCGACGGAGTGGGTCTCCTCGTCGGTGCGCGGGTCGATGTACTTGGCAGCGTTCTCCCACTGACCATAGTGGCCCATAGCACCAGCGATGGCCTCCTCGGGGGTCTTGCCGGCCTTGACGGCGTCGGTGAACTTACCGAGGTTCAGGAACTCGAACGCGATGATCTCGTTCTTGTCGTTGAGAGCCATGCGGGTGACGTAGCCCTGAGCGAGCTCGAGGTAACGAGCGCCCTTGGCCTTGGTGCCGAACATGGTGCCGACCTGGGAGCGAAGACCCTTGCCGAGGTCGTCGAGGGAGGCGCCCACGGGCAGGCCGCCCTCGGAGAACGCGGTCTGGCTGCGGCCGTAAACGATCTGCAGGAAGATCTCGCGCATAGCGACGTTGATGGCGTCGCAGACGAGGTCGGTGTTGAGGGCCTCGAGGATGGTCTTACCGGGAAGGATCTCGGAAGCCATGGCGGCAGAGTGGGTCATGCCCGAGCAGCCGATGGTCTCAACGAGGGCCTCCTCGATGATGCCGTCCTTGACGTTCAGCGTGAGCTTGCAGGCGCCCTGCTGAGGTGCGCACCAACCCACACCGTGCGTAAGACCGGAGATGTCGGAAATCTCCTTAGCCTGGACCCACTTGCCCTCCTCGGGGATGGGTGCGGGGCCGTGGTATGCACCCTTGGCAACGGGGCACATGTTCTCCACTTCCTGTGAGTACTGCATGCCTCTCCTCTCTATCGTGTTGGCGTCCCGTCTGGGGGTCGTGGCTGGCGATTGCCGGGCGACCCTTCGAAAGGGACATGACATGCAGCCCCTATAATACCGCGAAATGCACGGAATATTCGGCGAACGGCTCAGTTTTCGTAGCGAGAAGTCCCGAAGTTTAAATTGAAACGGTTTAACTCTATGTTCTGTGGTCGCGAACTTCCGTAGAGGGGGTTCGTCTTGGGCAAGCTTTTGGTCAGCTCTTGTAAGCGTTGCAGGGGCTGACCTGTTGCAACGGTGCCGTTCGCCGCCTATTTACTGCCTTTGGCCGCGCGAGTCTATTGTTTTGCGTGGATGTTTTGATGGCACGCTTCAATCGTGCTGTATTGGATGGCAAGCAGATCCCGGCGAAGGGAGCGCCATGCAGCGCGTTTGGAGAACGGTTACCGGCTTTTACCATGTCTGTGCCCGCGGTACGGGCAAGCAGCTCATCTTTGAGGGCGATGAAGACCGGTGGGAGTTTTTGGAGTTGATGCGCGACTGCTGCCGGGAGGCAGGCGTCACGGTTATCGCTTGGTGTCTTATGGGCAATCACGTGCATCTGGTGCTGGCAGATTACGAGGACGCGATGAGCGCGGCGATGCACCGGCTGCTTTTGACGTACGCGCGGCGGTTCAATAAACGCACGGGGCGCACAGGTCATCTGTTCCAGAACCGTTTTGACCGGCGCTCGCTCGATACCGACTGGCAGGTGATGGAGGCTATTCGCTCCGTACACGCCGATCCACAGGAGGCGGGCGTTGGCCTAATCGAGCGTTATCCCTGGAGCAGCTTTGCGGAGCATTTGCGCGCTTACGACGGTGACGCGGCTGATGTCGCGAGGGGATTTTCTGATCCTTCTTGCATGCTTGAGCTCTTTGGTTCTGCCGAGGGCTTTATTGCCTATTCACTTTCGACGCCCGACGGCGGCGAGCCAGCGCTGGGCGATATGAAAGAGACGGAGTGGGAACGCCACGCCTTTGCCGGCAAGATGGCTAAGGAACTCGGGGTTCCGCTTCGCGGGGTTAAAGCCGCACCGCCGGCGCAGCGCGATACCGTTATTTTTGGATTGCACGATGCCGGTTTCACGGTGCGCCAGATTGAGCGCTATACCGGGATTGGCAAAAGTACCGTCTCTCGTATTGTGCGTGCCCGCGCGCGGACGGCGATGCGGACTGGCGGAAACGTGATGTAGGGTCGCCTGTGCGCCGCAGATGGGGTCGTCCATACGCCGCAACAAGCGTTCAAAAGCTTGGTGCGGCAACTGCACTTCTTAATATGCATAGAACAATCGCCATCTTGCATAAAATAAGGGCTCAGTCCGGGTTTGCCCGTGCCTACCCCCATCTGCGCCGTGCAAAAAATGGAGTTTTCAGCATCGCGGTACTGCCACTACCGTCGCAATTTTGCAACATACGGGCCCCGAAGCTATTTATGCCTGCCGATGCGCTCCCGAAGCTCATGTTTGCGCCCCTGAGACCACGATGCTTGTTCTAAAACGCACTATATATGCGCCTGGAGACGTTGATTAACGCTTTCGATGCGTATACACACAGCTTGGCGTGCTGAATATTCGCAAAAATGCACGCCGCTCCCTATGGGACCCGTCTGCAGCAGGCGCGAAGCGAATCGGAGCCCAGCTGGATGGGGCATGGGACGATGCTAGGCGTGCTCGTGGCCCTGCCGCAGGCCTTTGGTGCTGTGGAAAACGCCCGTGTTCGCGTCTGGCTGTGTGGTAAATGACAGACGGGGTGCCGGACGCGCGGACTTTGTGCGTTCGCGCTCATTAGAAAAAACAGAGCCGCCCGTATCGGGCGGCTCGGCAATCAAAAACCTTGGATTCGGGGCATACGCTACTGGTTTGCTTGCCCCTCGAGCATGCCGTCGAGGGTGCGCCAGGCGAGCTCGGCGCATTTGACGCGGGCGGGCATGTGCGAGATGTCCTGGAGCTGGGCGGCCTCGTCCAGATCTTCCAGGTCCTCCTCGGAGAGCTGTTCGCCGCGGATCATGGCGAGGAAGAGCCCTGCCAAGCGACGCGCTTCCTCGACCGTCTCGCCGGTGATGAGGTCGGCCATGATGTCGGCGCTGGCCTGACTGATGGCGCAGCCGTGGCCGGTAAAGGAGGCCTCCTCGATCACGCCGTTCTCGACACGCAGCTGCAAGGTGAGCTCGTCTCCGCAGCTGGGGTTGATGCCGTCGTGCTCGTGCGTGGGAGCATCCATCTCGTACTTATAGTCGGGGTGCGAGTTGTGCTCCATAAATGTGGTGGAGGTGTACAGATTACCCATTGAATGTGCTCCAAACGTGATGCAGGCCGGCGATGAACTTGTCGATGTCGGCCTTGTCGTTGTAGAAGGCCACGCTGGCGCGGCAGCAGGCAAGGTTCTCGACGCCCAGCCAGGTGAGCAGCGGCTGCGCGCAGTGGTGACCGGCGCGGATGCAGACGCCGTCCATGTCCATGATGCTCGCGACATCGTGCGGGTGGATGCCCTTGACATTAAAGCTCACGACACCGTGGTGGTTATCCCAATAGATTGAGCCGATGATCTGGACAAAGTCGAGCTGCATGAGCTCGCCCATCAGGTAGTGGACGAGTGCCTGCTCGCGTGCCTGGATGTTTTCGTAGCCCACCGTGTTGACGAGGTAGTCGAGGGCGGCGCCTGTGGCGAAGATGCCGGCGGCGTCCTGCGTGCCGGCCTCGAACTTCTCGGGGACGGGAGCCCAGACGGCGTCCTGCTCAGTAACCGAGTCGATCATCTCACCGCCGGTAAGCATGGGCGGCATGGCGTTGAGCAGGTCCATCTTGCCCCACAGCACGCCGATGCCCATGGGGCCCATGGCCTTGTGCGCACTAAAGGCAAAGAAGTCGGCGCCCAGGTCGGCCACATCGACCGGCATGTGCGGCAGCGACTGCGCGCCGTCGACGACCAGGTAGCCGCCGTACTTGTGCACGAGTTTGCCGAGGTTCTTGACCGGGTTCTCGACGCCCAGCACGTTGGAGACCTGTCCCACGGCTAGGATCTTGGTCTTGGGACCCACCTTGGCAAGAACCTCCTCGGTGGTGAGCTGGCCGGTCTTGGTGGGGTAGAGGTAGACGAGCTTGGCGCCGGTTTCGCGGCAGACCTGCTGCCACGGAATCAGGTTGGAGTGGTGCTCCATAATGGTGATGACGACCTCGTCGCCCGGTTCGAGCACTGTGGGCGCAAAGCTCTTAGCGACCAGGTTGAGCGACTCGCTCGTGTTGCGGGTGAAGACGACCTCGTTGGCCTGTGAGGCGCCGATGAGGTCAGCGATCTGCTGGCGGACCTTCGCGATGGCGTCGGTGGCCTCGACGGACAGCGAGTACAGGCCGCGCAGGGGGTTGGCGTTCATGCGCTGGTAGAAGTCGCGTTCGGCGTCGAGCACACAGGCAGGGCGCTGCGCGGTGGCGGCGCTATCGAGGAAGGCGATCTCGGGGTGCTGCTGGAACAGCGGGAACTGGCCCTTGTAGGGGTTGGTCTCGATGTCCACGGTGGGCCAGCAGCGCGAAGCCTCGTCGCTGGCGTCGAGCTCCATGGGCTCGGGGGCAGTACAGGTATCGCATTTAACGTGCTCGGTGTCGATCATGCGAGCTCCTCTTCAAAGTTGTCGATCAGGTTGTTGCCTAGGCGGACGACGGCGGCGCGGGTGCGCTCGTCGGTGGCGGAAAGCGCGGCGTCCTCCAGCTTGGCGCGGATGAACAGGTCCTCGGCGGCGTTTTGGTCAAGGCCACGGCAGGCGAGGTAGAACAGCTGCTCGTCGCGGACGTGACCGATGGTGGCGCCGTGGTTGCCGGCGACGTCGTCCTCGTCACAGAGAATGACGGGAACGGTCTTGTTGTCGACGCCCTTGTTGGCCAAAAGCACCGTCTCGCGTTCGGTGCCGGTTGCACCCTTGCAGCCGTGCACGAGGTCGATGGTGCCACGGTAGACCTTCTTGGACGTGCCGGTCAGCACGCCGTTGGCGTCGATCTCGCACTCGGTCTTGCGACCGCGGTGGCGCAGCTCGTAGTTAAAGTCGCGCACCTGCTCGCGGGCGCCCAGGTAATCGGTATCGATGGTCACCTTGGCGGTGTCGCCCAGCAGGTCGCCGGCAAGGCCGGTGGCGCTGGCGCCGGCACCCAGGACGGTGTGCTGCACGTTGACGCGCGCGCCCTCGTCCAGGAACAGGCCGGTGTCGTCGAGTGCGATCCAGCTGTCGTCGAGTGTCTGCGTGCAGGTCACGTTGACGGTGGCGTACTCGTGGGCGCACACGCGTAGCACGGAGCCCACGACACCCTCGCCGGTAACAGGAGAGTCTAGGGCAATATGCAGGTCGAGCGTTGCCTGCGGGCGAGCGACGACGTCGATGGCGGCGATGGCCGCGGCGGCATCGACACCGCTCACACGCACGGTAACCGTGGCGTGCTGGTATGCGGGCACATCGATGACGATGCGCTTGGTAGCGTGCTCGGCCAAGTAGGCGTAGGCAGCCTCGCCCATGCCGGTTTCGAAGGCTTCAGCAGGGGAGAGCTCCTCCTCGAGCTTGATGGCGCCGGCCTGGTAGACGGAGGTGGCGGGCACGTCGAGCTCGGTCTCGGGCGTGATGCGGGCGCGGTCGGCGGCATCACCGGGGGCGGAGGAGCGGCGCTCGGGGAAGCGCTCGGCCATGGCGTCCATGGCGGCGTCGAACGCGTCTGTCACGCCAATAAACTGCTCGCCCAAGCCTTCGACCTCAACGGCCTCCGCGGGAGCGGCGGCAAGTTCGTCCGAAAGCTCGAGCTTGGTCTGGTTCATCTTGAGCCAACCCCAAGTGGCGGCCGGCATAGCGTTGACCTGCTCGAGCGTGGTAGCAGCGGTGTTGGTTTCCTGTTTCATTATCCGATCGCTCCTTCCATCTCGAGCTTGATCAGGTTGTTCATCTCGACGGCGTACTCAAGCGGCAGCTCCTTGGAGACCGGGTTGGCAAAGCCGTTGACGATCATGGTGCGGGCCTCTTCCTCCGATATGCCGCGGCTCATCAGGTAGAACACCTTGTCGTCGCCGATGCGGCCGATGGTGGCCTCGTGGCCGATGTCGACGTTCTTGGCGCGGATGTCCATGGCGGGGATGGTATCGGAGCGGCTCTGGTCGTCGAGCATCAGCGACTGGCAGCTCACGGTTGCTTTGGAACCTTCGGCCTTAGGCGTGGCCACGATGGAGCTGCGGAAGGTCTGGATGCCGCCGCTCTTGGAGATACCCTTGGTCTCGACGGTTGCCGAGGTGTCGGGCGCGTTGAGCACGACCTTGCAGCCGGTATCGAGGTTCTGGCCGGCGCCGGCAAAGGTAATGCCGGTAAAGCTCGAGCGGGCGCGACGGCCGTTGAGCACGCTCATGGGGTAGAGGTAGCCCACGTGGCTGCCGAAGGAGCCGCTGATCCACTCGATGTCGCCGTCCTCGTCCACGCGCGCACGCTTGGTGTTGAGGTTGTACATGTTCTTGGACCAGTTCTCGATAGTCGAGTAGCGCAGGTGCGCACGCTTGCCCACAAAGAGCTCGACAGCGCCGGCGTGGAGGTTGGCTACGTTGTACTTGGGCGCGGAGCAACCCTCAATGAAGTGCAGGTCGGCATCGTCCTCGACGATGATGAGCGTGTGCTCAAACTGGCCGGCGCCCTTGGCGTTAAGGCGGAAGTAGCTCTGCAGCGGGAAGTCGAGCTTGGTGCCCTTGGGCACGTAGACAAACGAGCCGCCCGACCACACGGCACCATGCAGGGCCGCAAACTTGTGGTCGGTGGGCGGGATGAGCGTCATAAACTTCTCGTGGATGAGCGGCTCCCACTGCGGATCGTGCAGGGCCTCCTCGATGCCGGAGTAGACGATGCCCATCTTGGACGCGGTGTCCTGCATGTTGTGGTAGACGAGTTCGGAGTCGTACTGCGCGCCGACGCCTGCCAGGTAGCTGCGCTCGGCCTCGGGGATACCCAGGCGCTCAAAGGTGTTCTTGATGTCGTCGGGCACCGACTCCCAGTCGTGCTTTTGGTCGGTGTTGGGCTTGACGTAGGTGACGATGTTGTCCATGTCCAGGCCCTCGATGGAGGGGCCCCACGTCGGGTCGGGAAAACGGTTGAAGATCTCGAGGGACTTTAAGCGCAGGTCGAGCATCCACTGCGGCTCGTCTTTCTTGGCGCTGATCTCGCGCACGATGTCGGGCGTGATGCCGGCGTCGAGGCGCTCGAATCCCTCCTCGCCATAGGTGAAGTCGTAGAGGCTGCGGTCGATGTCCGCGACCTCGGTGCGGTTCTTGGTCATTGCGTCGCCCCTTTACGCCTGCTGCTCGGCAGCGGCGGCCTCGGCCTGGGCGCGCTGCTCGGCGGCCTCGCGCTCGAAGGTCTCAAAGCCGTTCTTGTCGATCCAGGAGATCAGCGAGGCGTCGTCCTCGCGCACGATATGGCCCTTGACCATAACGTGGACGCGGTCGACATCCAGATGCTCCAGGATGCGCGTGTTGTGCGTGATGATGAGCATGGAGCCGTTGCAGCTCTTGCGGTAGGCGTCCATGCCATGGCTGACGGTGGAAAGCGCGTCGACGTCCAGGCCCGAGTCGGTTTCGTCCAGGATGGCGAGCTTAGGCTGCAGAAGCAGAAGCTGGAGCATCTCGACCTTCTTTTTCTCGCCGCCCGAGAAGCCCACGCCCAGCTCGCGGTTGAGGTAGGCGGTGTCCATGTTGAGCTCTGCCGCGAGCTCCTTGACGCGCCGGCGGAACTCCTTGCCCTTCATCTCCAGGCCGGGGCGGCCGGCGATGCTGGCACGCAAAAAGCTCGACAGCGGCACGCCCGGGATCTCAACCGGGGCCTGGAAGCTCAGGAACAGGCCGGCGCGCGAGCGCTTGTCGGTGGTGAGCTCGGTGATGTCCTGGCCGTCAAAGACGATGCGGCCGTCGTTGACGGTATAGACAGGGTCGCCCATGACCAGGTGGCCGAGGGTGGACTTGCCGGCGCCGTTGGGTCCCATCAGCACGTGGGTCTCGCCGGCGGCGACGTTGAGGTTGACGTTGTGGAGGATGGTCTTCTCGTCCACGGAGGCGGTCAGACCTTCGATGGAAAGCAGCGGATTTGCGCTCATGCTGTCCCTCTCTGTATATGGTGTACTCATAGGTGTACTAAACCCTAGGAATCTTCTCGGAATAAAGTTACTATGGGTTCGGCGTTAGTCAAGGGAAAACCCGACTAATCCACTCGACTTTTTAGATGTGGGACATAATAATCAGGTTTGTTTGCCCCGCGTGCATAAGATTTGGGACAAATAGGCCTGGTATTTTGTCCCGGCAACGATGAGAGGGTAGGTATGCTCATTTCTTCTAAGGGCCGCTATGCCCTCCGGCTGATGATCTATATCGCGGCGTTGGGCGATGCCGAAGGCAAGATTGCCCTGCGCGAGGTCGCCGACCGCGAGCATATCTCGCAAAAGTACTTGGAGCAGCTGGTTCGTCCGCTTATGAAGTCGGGCCTGCTTAAGAGCGTGCGCGGCAAGGGCGGCGGCTACATGATGGCCAAGGACCCCGCCGAGGTGCGTGCCGGCGACATCCTGCGCGCCGTCGAGGGCAGCACGGCTCCGGTGGCGTGCGACGGCATCGACAACAGCTGCACCCGTAGTGATCTGTGCTCAACGGTCAAGTTCTGGCGCGGTCTGGACGACGTGATCGAAAAGTATGTCGACGGCGTGACCCTGGCCGACCTAGCCGCCGTCCCCGAGATCAACTTTGACATTAAGCTGTAGGGCTGGCTTTCGTGAAGTCGTACGAAGCCTTTGATTCGCGTCTGGCACTGCTAGAGACAGCTCGATTCCAAGATTTCGACAACGACTATGTTGTCTCCGGATGTGCGTATATCTATGAGCAGGTTTTCGGAATCTCAATTACGCTCCTTAAGCGTCTGCTCGAGTATGAGGGCGCCACGCTTGCCGCGTCGGGGTCTCCTCGTGCCATCTTGAAGGAGTCCTACCGATTCTACGACTTTATTGATGAGGCAGCCTGGCTAGATATGCTCAGAGACCGCAATACGAACGTCCATATCTACGACAACAAGCTCGCTCAAGATTTGATTCAGCGCATCTTGGACGTCTATATCCCTGCTTTCTGCCAGTTGAGGGACGGGCTGATGGAGCGTTACGGCGAGCTTCTGTTGGCGCCTGACGACCAGTTTGTTTAATTCCTTAAGATTTCGCGGAGGGTTGTTGCCGTTTACCGAGGGGTTGTTGTGCAACAACGGGCGAGCTGGGATACTTAGATTCATCTTTGCAAACTGCACTTTAACTACACCAATGCAGGGAGGATCTTATGCAGCCCAAGCATTCCGCGATTGTGGCGGGCCTGACGCTGGCGCTTTCGTTTGGCGCCGTTGCCGCGCCTGTGACTGCTGTTGCCGAGGAGCCCGCGCCGGGTGTTGCCTCGGATGCCACCGATATCGATAAGGGCCTTTACACCCAGCAGTCTTTTTCGGGCGTGCTGAGGTCGGTTCAGGGGGTCTCGTTTGTCAACGTGACTGCCGAGATGAAGTACTTCACCAAATACGAGAGCCATGGCAACTATAACCAGGGCTTTTCGTATGGCGATGGCTATAACGCGCTGGGCTACTATCAGTTCGATCGCCGTTGGTCGCTTATTCCGTTTATGAAGCAGGTCTATAACTACGACTCTGCTAAGTACAGCATGCTTAAGTCCGCGATCGATCGTGGCAGCGAGATTTCCAACGCGAACAACCCCATGTATGCGAACGGTCAGCTTACTGAGCTGGGCCGCATTGCGCAGGATGCCTTCCTGGGCGCCTATAACACCGACCCCGTGGAGTTCTCGGCGCTGCAGGATGCCTATGCGTATAACTCCTACTATGCCGTAACCGAGTCGTGGCTTAAGAGTGCGCTCGGCATTGACATTACCGGCCGCGCCGACTGCGTCAAGGGCATGGTCTGGAGCATCACCAATATGTGTGGCACCTATGGGTGCCAGGACTTTTTCCGTTGGGCGAATCTTTCCAACGACATGACTGACCGCGAGTTTGTGACGGCGCTTTCGGGCAGCGTGGTCAATAACGTGGCGAAAAAGTATCCGAACCAGTCCAAGTATCACCCCGGCTGGAGAAATCGCTACAGCAACGAGCTCAAGGACTGTCTGGTCTATATTGCCGAGGACGAGAAGGAAGCGGCTAATAAGAACGAGGCGGCTGATAAGAAGCCTGAGGTGTCCGAGTTCCCTTCGACGCCTGATTCAAGCCAGACTCCTGAGGAGTCTCAGCCCGCGCAGAAGCCCGATACTGATAACAATGAGGGCAATGGGGGTGAGACGAACGGGTCTGCTACCGGTACCGGTAACAGCAACTCCGGCTCGACCGACAATGGCTCTTCTAAACCTTCCAACGGTTCGAGCGATTCCTCTGCCGGTGGCGACTCCGGCACTAACACAGGGTCTGGTTCTGTCACCGCTTCTGGTTCCGATAGCTCTAAGGATGATTCGAATAAGGGGACGGATGCGCCCGTCACCCCGACGAACAAGAAGCCCTCTGTTTCCGAAGTGTTTGGCTCCACGCTGGGATCTTTGATGGCTGGTCCAAGCGGCAACTCGTCTTCTAACAAGGACAATGACGGTCAGAACTCCGTGACGAAAACCGACGCCACGCAGGCCGACCCCAAGGACAATAAATCCGAGGATACATCTGAGAAGCCCGAAACGGATAAGGGTTCTGGTTCTGAGGAGAAGAAGGACGACTCCGAGGAGAAGGGCAACAAGTCCGGCGGTGGCAAGAACAATGGCGACCGCACCGACAGCGCTGGAGACAACAAGGAAAATACCGGCGACAACAAAGATGGCGCTGGTGATAACAAAGATAACAATAGCGGCGGCAAGAACGATTCTGGTTCCGGCAATGGTAATGCTGGCAATAATGGCGGCATCATGCCCAAGACGGGCGACCTTATCGTGATGGCGAGCCTGGCCAGTGCGAGCTTGGCCACGCTGGGTGCCACGTCTATTGTGAGTGGCAAGCATAAGCTCGATCAGCAAAAGAAGGCTGCTGGGCAGAACGACTCCGAGGAGTAGTCCCTTTCGGTTGCCCGACAACTAAAGATTCGCAATGGGGGCCGGTGCAGTTGCATCGGGCCCCATTCTGTTGCACAACGATTTGTTATGCCCCCTCAAGGCCTTTGTTCCTACCGTTGCCCGATGCCTTTGCGCGGATCCAGCGTCGCGCTTGAACTGCTCGCTACAATGGGCCTCGTGCTACGTTTTAGGGAGAAGTTACGGTGTCTGAACAGGAGTATTGCAACAGTGCCGATACTTTTGGTGTACGGCTTGTCAACCATGTCGATGATGCGGTTTTGCCGGTCGGTGTGCATGATTTTGCCGATGCCATTGGTCGTTGCATGCTGATCGATAAGACCATGTTTATTGCCGATGTGCTGGACTGCGACGCGTCCGTCGTGGTGTGCTGTCGACCCGAGGGTTTTGGCAAGAGCATGAACTTGTCGATGCTCAAAGCTTTTCTGGAGTGTCCCGCGGTCGGTCGCGCTGGTCAGAGTTTGTTTGCCGATGCTCAGATTTGGGATGCAGACGGCGGGCGCTATCGGGATGAGTACGCTTGCTATCCGGTGATATCGCTGGACTTTTCTGGCGCTGCGAGGCGTGGTGCCGCTGTTGCCGACGTCGTGCGTGATGCTCTTTCGGGCGAGTGCGCTCGCTTGTTGGCGCTCTTGGGGGCTCCGGATTTAACTCGAGATAAGGTGCGTCACATCGAACGCGTTGCGCGTGGTGTGGCGAGCGAGGGCGAGGTTGCCTCGGTGCTTGGTGTGCTCATTGAGATGCTGGAGATGGCTTGCGATGAGCAGGTTGTATTGCTCGTTGATGGGTACGATGCGGCGTGGTTGGGCCGTGCGAGCGCGTGGAACGCTTCCAGCGCCGATTCGGCGGAGCTATTTGATCGCGTGCTGTTTGAGACAATTGCCGCTGCGCGCGATTCGTTGCGGCTGACGTGTCTGATGGGGGAGTGTCCCGGCCCTGCCGAGGCGGCACTTTCTTCGCGCGGCTGCTCGTATTGTCTAGCGACGCCGCTTTCGACCTGGTGTGACAGTTGGTTCGGCTTTTCGGATGTCGAGGTCCAGGCTCTGTTGAATCATGCTGGGCGCGAGGAATACCTGGATGATGCGCGTGAATGGCTCGAGGGATATCGGTTTGGTAGGGCCTATTGCTCGAGTCCGGCGCGTGTGATTGGCTTTTTGGACCGAGACTGCTCGGCGCCTGTGCGTGCCGATCTGTATGGATATGACGATTGCCTGAGTAGGGTAGTTGCCGGGTGGAACCTCGACCGCCTTTCGGTCTTGTTCGATTTGCTCGAGGCCCATGGGTGCGTTGAGGTCCCGCTTTGTTTGGGCGCTGTGGGGCCAGAGGCCTCGTCTGACGACGACCTGTGGACGGAGCTGTACCTGTCCGGTTTCCTGACGACGGATATGACCGAAGAGCCGGAGCATGATAGTCGTCTCCGTGCTCTGCGGCTGCCCAATAACGAGCTTCGCCAGGCCTTGCGGCTGGTGATTATTGAGTGGTTTGAATGCGCTGCCGAAGACATTCGAGACGTCGATGCGTTTCGCGACGGGTTGTGCCGTGGGGACGAGGATGCGGTGAGGCAGGCGCTAGACCGCATCCTGGGAGATGCGGGAATCGGTTCGACCGACCCAGATGCGCCGCTGCCATATCACCTGCTCTTGCAAGGACTCTGCTTTGGATTGCCGGGCTATGCCAATCCCGCCTCGAGGCGAAAGTGTGGCACGGATCGCTGGGACATCCAGGTCTTTCCTACGGGCGTCGTGCTCGACGTGGCAGACACAATCGGTATGCTCGATGAGCGTCCGCTGATAACGATCAATATGATGTATGACCCCGATGTGGATGCGGTGGGGTTGGAATTGCTGGCCGTGCAGTCGTTACTCGACATAGAGCGCGACTGCATCGACGAAATCCGTGTGCCACGACCAGGTGTCGGCCGCGTGCGCTGGGGGTTCGGGTTTGACGGGCAGCGTGTGGCTACGGTGTGCCAGCGGCTTTAAGCGCCGAGGTGTTTCCGGCTTCCGTTACTCGGTATCCTTCATGGGCGACATGGGCTTCCAATTGGGGTCCTTGATGATCTTGCGGGCATCTTTCATGCCGCGGCGCAGCGCCGGAATGCCGGTCTTAAAGCACTTGTCGACCACGGCCAGGCGAATGAATTCCTTGCAGAAGGTTGCGGCATTGCCCAGGCGGAACAGCATGGGGTGGTAGTCACCGTAGATCTGCATATAGCGAGCGAGGAAGCCGCGGTTGCGCATGATGTAGTAGCGGTTGGTGTCGCTCGTGGAGTTGAGTTGGCGCTTACCGGCGATGTCCCAGTTAGAGACAGCGCGGGCGCGCTTGAGCACCACGTCGGCAACAACGGCGGCGGGGAAGTGCTGGCTGGCCACGTAGCCATAGCAGGCATCGTCGCCGTAGATGAAGAAGCGCGCATCGGGCAGGCCGATCTTGTCGACCACGCGGCGCGAGAACATGCCGCCTTCAAAGCACAGCTGGTTCATGGCGCGGTAGCCCTCGGGGCCCAAGTCCCACTTGGCAATGGGGTTGGGGATACCAAGCGAAAGGATGAGCTGGTATTGCCAAAAGAAGGCGCCGCCGTCGAAGTCTAGACGGGAACCCTGGATGACGTCGTAGCGGTCGGTCCACTTGGCCAGGCGCTCAATACCTTCAGGGATGACGAGCACGTCGTCGTCCATGACCCAGAACCACTGGGCGCCCAGGTCGTAGGCGCACTTGGTGCCGGCGGAGAAGCCACCCGCGCCGCCGCCGTTTTCGAGCTGCGGCGCGTAGATAACGCGGTCGGTGCCACCCTGTGAATCGGGCTGGCCAGTGTCGATACCCCACAGGTTGGCCAGGCGCTCGTTAAATGCGGTGCACATGGCCTCGGTCTCGCGCGAATTCTCGTTATCGACGATCACGATGCGCCAAGGTGTGGCCGTGAGCTCGGTCATGGAGTCGAATAGGTTAGCCAAGAGCTCCTGGCGCTTGTACGTAACGACAACGATGGCGAGCTTGTCGATGGGGGCGGGAAGGGTGGAAATCATGGGGAATATATCCTTTCACGCGCGGCGGGCGAGCGCTGCGCGGAAGCTATCGAATGCGTCCGTAGGACGGCACCTATTGTAAAGGGTCGCTGCGCCATGTTGGCAAGGTTTGAATAAAACGCAGGAACCTGCCATGGGCGAGGTGACTGCTATACGTAACATTGATGTGCTGATTGCTGCTTGAGAGTACGAGCGTTTCAGCGACCGCGACCAAGCGCAGCGCTTCGATGGATGTGTTGCGTGCGGCTTTGGGCTGTATGACGTCCTTTCGTTTCGGTTTGCCTTTTCGGGCTCCATAGATTATATAAACGCCCACGGGCGGGACGACCCTTTGATACCATTAACAGCAGGTATTTCCTAAGGAGCACATTTGTCTACTAATTCCTCTGGCAGCCCTGTCCTGTCGCTGCTCATTCCCATCTACAACGTTGAGCGCTACCTGCGCGAGTGCCTCGATTCCGCCGTTGCGCAGACACTCAAGGACATCGAAATCATCTGTATCAACGACGGCTCTACCGACAACTCGCCGGCGATAATCCGCGAGTATATGCAGCGCGATGCGCGTGTGAAGATGATTGATAAGGCCAACAGTGGCTACGGCGACTCTATGAACCGCGGGCTCGATATGGCGCGCGGCAAGTACGTGGGCATTCTGGAGTCCGATGACTTTATGGCGCCCGATGCGCTGGAAAAGCTCGTGTCAGCTGCCGAGCGCTGCAACGCCGATTTTGCGAAGGCGAATTTTGACTTTTACTGGTCCAAGCCCGAGGAGCGCCGCTCGCTGCACGAGATGTTTAAGCCCAAGGACTGCGGCAAGCCGGTACACCCGAGCGATACGACGCAGTTCTTTAAGCAAAAGCCGTCGATTTGGTCGGCTGTGTACCGCCGTGATTTTCTCGAGCACAACGACATCAAGTTCTTGCCGACTCCAGGAGCATCCTTTCAGGACACGTCGTTTGCCTTTAAGGTGATTGCGTGCGCCGATAAGGCCGTTTACCTGCACGATTCCGTGCTTTCGTATCGTCAGGACAACGAGAGCTCCTCGGTCAATTCTTCGGCCAAGGTCCTTTGCGTCAATGCCGAGTATGCCGAGATTGAGCGTTGGATCAGAGAGGAATATGCCCGCGACCACGCAAGTGATGACGTCGCGCGCATGCTCAAGTTCAATCAGCTCATTAAGTACGATTCGTATATGTGGAACTATGTGCGCTTGGCGCCTAAGTTCTATAAGGAGTTCCTGGTGCAGATGGCCAAGGAGTTCCAAGCGGCCTTGGACGCCGGGGAGTTTTTGCTGGACGATCTGAAGCCGTGGAAGCGTGCGAATCTCGCTGCCATCCTCAAAGATCCTGAGGGCTGGGTTGACGAGCATCCGCACTTTGCAACGGATGGAGCCTTGGGGCGCGCCAAATACTACGCATCGGTTGGAGGCCCCGGCGTACTTGCCGCCTTCCTCATCGAATCGCTGAGGGGGTAGGTCGGTATGGGAGAGGCCTCGATTCCCAAAGCGACTATTGTCGTTCCCGTATACAACTCTGCAAACTCAGTTCAGCGATGTCTCGATTCGCTGCTGGCCCAGTCTGAGCGCTCGATTCAGGTTGTCTGCGTCAACGACGGTTCGGTTGACGATTCGCTGGGCGTCTTGCGTCAAATTGCGCAGGCCGACGACCGTGTGCTGGTGATTGACCAGGAAAACGCGGGCGTCTCGTGCGCTCGAAATGCCGGAATCGATGCCGCCAAGGGCGAGGTGGTTTTCTTTGTAGACGCCGACGATTACATCCACGCCCGAACGGTGGAGCGCGTGCTGCAGGCCATGGAGTCGTCGGATGCCGAGGTCGCCGTATTCGGTGGTGTCTGCGAGCCGTCCGACGCCGCACCCAAGCGTGTCCAGCAACTCATGAGCCTCAAAGCGGGCACCTTTGGCGCACGAGATCCCCAGTTGCTGTTCCACGCAAACGCACAGCCCTATGCATGCCGCGCGGCTTTTTCGCGCGAGCTGCTCAATCGCGAAGGCATTCGCTTTGCTCCCGGCTTGGCCTTGGGCGAGGATGTCGTATTCCAATTTGCGGCCTATGCGCTTGCCCGCAAGACCGTCGTCATGCCGGACAAGTTCTACCACTACGTGATGGAGAACGACTCGGCAACGCACGAGTTCAACAGTGCCGATGCTCGCGCCAAAAAGCTTGACGCCCACATGAGAATGCTCGAGGAAGTCTTGGAGGATTGGGCGGTTTACGGCCTTTTGGATTTGTGCCCCGGCGAGCTGATCACTTGGTTCTTGGACCTCATTGTGTTTGACTTGGCGCGTCTGGACGCCGATGGTTTCCGTCGTGTGGCCGGTCGCGTCAATATGGATTTCACGACGTTTTTGGGAACGGAGTGGGCGGATATGCCTGCTAAGGGCGCCGTTTGCCGTGTTGCCCGTAAGCTCGTTGCAGCGACCTCGGGCGTTTCGATGGCAGACGCCACACTGTTCTATCTTTCGACCCGCGGTCTCAAGGCCTGCCTGGAGCGCTTTATCTAATTCTGGGCGCTGCCGCGCACCGTTGCTTCGCTGCTAAAATAACCCTGTTACACGCTATTCAACAGGAGGTTCTCTTGCAGAACTCTGATACCCCTAAAGTTTCGCTGCTTGTTCCCATCTGCAATGTTGAGCGCTACCTGCGCGAGTGCCTCGATTCTGCCGTTGCGCAGACACTCAAGGACATTGAGATCATTTGCATCAACGATGGCTCTACCGATAGCTCGCCGGATATCATCCGCGAGTACATGGAGTGCGATGCACGCGTCAAGATGATTGACAAGGTAAACAGCGGCTACGGCGACTCGATGAACCGCGGCCTGGAGATGGCGCGCGGTGAGTACGTGGGCATTTTGGAGTCCGATGACTTTATGTTCGAGGATTCGCTTCAAAAGCTGGTTGCCAAGGCCGACGCCGAGCATGCCGATGTCGTCAAGGGTGACTTTTACTTGTATTGGTCCACGCCCAGCGAGCGCCGCGAGCTGTTTGGAATTATCGACGAGCATATGACGGGTGCGGCGTATCGCCCCGCCGATCGTCCGGGTATCTTCTACCGCAAGCCTTCCATTTGGTCTGCCATCTATCGGCGCGAGTTCCTCAACGACAATCAGATTCGGTTCCTTCCCACGCCGGGTGCATCGTATCAGGATGCGGGTTTTAACTTTAAGGTTTGGGCGTGCGCCGAGCGCGCTGCGTTTATTGCGGATCCCATTTTGTGCTACCGACAGGATAACGAGAAGAGCTCTGTTAATTCGCCCAATAAGGTGTTTTGCGTGTGCGACGAATATGCCGAGATGCAACGCTTTTTGGATGAACGTCCCGAGCTCAAGGCTCGGCTTCAGGGCATTTTAATGCGCATGAAGGTCGATACGTACCGCTGGAATGATGAGCGTCTGGTCGATGAGTTGCGCGAGCAGTTTTGGGAGAAGGCGTCTCCCGAGCTTAAGGCTGATTGGGATGCCGGTCGCTTTGACCTGTCACTCTTCGACCCACGCGGCGAGACCGACCTGCGTTTGATGGTCAAATCGCCCCGTGCCTATATCGATTCGCGCTTTGATTTTAAGAAGCCGGGCAAGCTCAATACGTTTAAACACTACTTTAAGATCGGCGGCCTGCCGCTGGTCTGGCGTGTGCTGACGTATCAGCGTGCCTACGGCGATAACCCGCATCCCGATGACGTGCCGGCCGCACAGTAGGAGCGCGTGACTATGACTACCCCCAAGATTTCCGTCGTCGTTCCCATTTACAAGGTGGAGGAGTGCCTGGCATGGTGTCTGGACTCCCTGCTTGCGCAGGATATGCCCGATTGGGAAGGTGTGCTGGTTAACGACGGCTCGCCGGACGGCTCGCGCGACATCGCCGCTGCCTATTGCGAAAAGGATACGCGCTTTATGCTGGTTGATAAACCCAACGGTGGTTTGTCGAGCGCGCGCAATGCGGGCATTGCTGCGTCCACGGCGCCTGTCGTTGCGTTTTTGGATTCCGACGACCGGTTTACCCCTGATGCGTGCCGCGTAATCGTTGATGCCTTTGAGCGTGAGGATTGCGACGTTTTGACCTTTGGCGCAAACCCGTATCCGTTGGAGGCGGGGTATCCGTGGCTTAACTATGTGCTGAGCCCGCGCGATGTGTCGTTTGTGGGCTATAGCTCCGACCTGCTGTTTAAGGAAGCATCTCGCCCCTTTGCATGGCGCACCGCTTGCAAGCGCGCTTTTTTGCTGGGCAACGGGATCGTGTTCGATGAAACCGTTAAATATGGCGAGGATCAGGTCTTTGATTTTGCCGTGTACGGTCGCTCGCGCAAGACCGCGCTTATCTCGAACAAGTTGTATGACTACCGCGTGGCGCGCAAGGGTTCGCTCATGGACACCATGCGCTACGACGACGAGACGCGTCTGCTGGAGCACGTGAAGATTTACTCCGCGGTGCTGGCCGATTGGCGCCGTGATGGGCTCGACGATCAGCATGCCGATGACCTGGCGTACTTCCTGTGCGATTTGGTGCTGTACGATGCGCTCAGGCTGCTGAGCGCGGGCTGCGGCAAGGTGTTTGCTGCCGTCGCCGCGGCGCTTGACGGTTCTGCCGTGGGCAGTGATGCTGCGCTCGCACAATGCGCTCCTTCTGTTGCCGCTCTGGTGCGTGCGGCACTTGTCGGTAAGGCGCCTGCTTCTCGTTCGTGCAAAAAGCTCATGTTCGATTACGACGTCTTGAGGTTTGGGCGCTTGGGCGCGTGCAAGCGCATGGCTGCGAACGCTCTGGGAAAGCGAGAAGTGTAGATGAGTATCAAGCGTTTGGCGCTTTGCCGCAGTCAGGGTCGCCTGTTTGTGCTGCTTCGTTTTGTCGGCCAGGATATCGCGGGGCTTATTGAGCAGGAGGGTTCCCAGGCCTTTGCTCATGCGACGACCAATGGCGTTTGCGTGCCGTCTTTGGCACTTACGGTCGACCATGGTCGTGTGCTGGCGCTTTGTCCCTCCGTTGCCGATTATGAGCGCGAACTCGTCGTCTTGGTGCTTCCGTTTTTGGACGGCTCTACGATTGACATCTCATTTGCGTCCGACGGCAAAAGGCTGGGCTCTATTCACCTTGATAGTCGTATTGCCAAGCTTGAATCCAAGATTAACTACAAAGCAAAGCCTGCGATGTGCGCACTCGTTCGCGATGCGCAACGCGGCGAGTGCTGCGGTCGCTACGAGATCGATGCCGTTCGTTATTTACCGGCAGATGAGGGCGTCGTCTGGCGCTATGAGGTCAAGTGGGCGGGAGATCCCCAGTGCGTCCCTGAGCTCCAGATCTTCGATACGCACATGAATGCGATCGATGCCACGGTGCATGTGTTTGAGTCGCAGGTCGATGTTCCCCAGCAGAACGGATGTCGCGTCAATAAAACGTATCTGAGCGTTGAGATGCCTCAGGATATACGCGATTTTGTCGTGATTACGGCTGATCCCACGGGCCAAATCCAGAGTGGATTTTGTGCCATGGATGGTCGTTTGTACAACGGCATGGTCGACGACAGTTGGAACCGCATGAAGGATGCGCGCGCGGATGATGCGGCCTATCGACGTTGGTTTGAGCAACATCGCGCAAAGCCGGGTGATTTGGCGTGCCAGCGTGTCGCTTCGGCGGCATTTGCCTATAGGCCGCTCGTGAGCATTGTAGTGCCGTGCTATAGGACCGATCGGGTTTACCTGCGCGAGTTGCTGGACTCTGTGCTATCCCAGAGCTATGACAACTGGGAATTGCTGCTTATGGACGCCTCGCCCGATTGGGACGCGGTGTCCAATCTTGCGGCCGACGCCAATGACGAGCGGATTCGTCGTTTTGAGCTGCCTGGCAACGGCGGCATTGTACTCAACACCAACGCTGGCATTCAGCAAGCGACGGGTGACTACATCGCATTTTTGGACCACGATGACATTCTGGAGCCGGATGCGTTGTTCCACTATGTCACCGCGTTGAACAAAGCGGCAGAGGGGGAGCGTCCGCAGGTCCTGTTCTGTGACGAGGACATGTTCCAGAAAACGGGAGAGTGGGGTCAGCCGGTCTTTAAGACGCGGCTCAATGTTGACCTGCTCTATAGCCATAACTGCGTGACGCATTTTCTGATGGTGGAGAAGGCGCTTATCGATCGCATTGGCATGTCGCCGGAAGACGTCGCGGGTGCCCAGGATTACGACCTGACGCTTCGCTGCCTTGCATCGGGCGCGCGCTTTGAGCATATTGCTCATGCGTTGTATCACTGGCGCGTGCACCCCGGTTCTACCGCCGATGGCTCTGCGGATAGCAAGCCGTATGCTATTGAAGCCGGTCGTTTGGCGTTGCAGCGCCATTTTGACGCGCTGGGCGTTCGCGGAACGGTCGAGGAGACCGAGACGCCGTTTGTCTACCGCATGCGCTATGCGCTGTCGGAGCCTGCGCCGCTGGTGAGTATTGTGATTCCCACCAAGGATCACATTGAGACGCTCGACGCCTGTGTGATGTCGATCGCCCAGAAAGCCACGTATGCCAATTACGAGATCGTCTTGGTGGAGAACAACAGCGAAGCCCCGGAGACGTTTGCATATTACGAAACCCTGCCGGAACGCGTGGCTGCTGCATCCGAAGGCAAGGGCATCGCGCGCGTTGTGTACTGGCCGGGTGAGTTCAATTACTCCCAGATCATCAACTTTGGTGTGGAGCATGCCAAGGGCGACTACCTGCTGCTGCTGAACAACGATACCGAGGTCATAAGCCCCGATTTTATCGAAGAAATGATGGGGTATCTGCAGCGTCCCGATGCGGGCGTGGTGGGCGCCAAGCTCTACTTTGCCGATCATCTGGTGCAGCACGCCGGCATTGTGGTTGGCGTGCGTGGCGCACTTGCCCATGCCAACCAGGACTTCTCGGCAAAGCGCGAGGGCTATCTTGCCCGCGCTGTGCGCCCGGGCAACTTCAGTGCCGTGACGGGCGCCTGTCAGATGGTGCGACGCGACGTATTTGAGCAGGTCGGCGGTTATAACGAGGAATTCGCCGTCGGTTTTAACGACGCTGACTTTTGCCTGCGCGTATGGGAGGCGGGCTACCGCACCATCTTTACGCCCTATGCCGAGCTGTACCACTACGAGTTCACCTCGCGTGGCAGGGAAGAAGCCAACGAGGAAAAACTGCGCCGTTGGAAGCGCGAGCAGGCCCTGTTCATGCAGTGCTGGCCGGAGTTCTTCCTGAAGGGCGATCCGTGGTTGGGGCCGAACTTATCCGCTGAGAGCGAGTATTTCTCGATCTAGCGCGAAGTGATTCCGAGTTTGGGTAGCGATTCAGCAATCGTGTTGAGCTCATGTTGCTGTAGGTAGGCGGGATTGAGAGCTTCTTTTCTATAGGCTAGGTAGCTGTCTCTGGTCAGTTCCCTAAGCTGTTTAGTAAAGAACTGCTCCCAGCTGAAGAACTTCTCGCAGTCGATGAAATCGGCAGGATGAAGGAGCATGTCTTGCGTTTCGACATCGTTGAAGAGTCCCGATCTCAGCACAAGCCATTCAAACGATTCCGGCAAGAAGAGCTCAATCTCCTTAAATCTCCTGAGCGAATAGACATAGGGCATCTCGGGCCCAAAAGCGGCCCCATCTGCAATTACGAGCAACTTTTGGGCTGGGGAGCTCAGAGCGGTTTCGTATATGTTTGATTTGCCACCGGCACTTACGCAGCGAATTTTACTTTTGGCGCACAGGACTTTAAAGAACTCATAGCCGGCATTGCTGTCTTCGACGATGACTTCTTCTGGCCGATCTCCATCGTAGAGCTCGTCTCCGTAAATGCGGTATGCAGAAGTGTACGTGCGTGTGTAGACAGGATATTTTGTTGTTGCCCTGTTGGTGTTTTTGAGGCCATAGATCTCATCCACGCTATAGGGGAGCTGGGGCAATTCGTCCCTCGCAACGATGACGTAGTAGTTAGAACTGTGTCGAGCTGCATGCTGGAATGCATGGCTCCTTACGAATTTTTGCGTATCGTCCACAAACACGATGCTGTTATCGATGCGGCTGAGTTGCGCTTCCCAATCGATGCCGCCGATGACGCGGCAGGGGGCTGCGCAATTAACGATTATCCCGCTTTGGGCTCCTAGGTTTTCGTATGCACGGAGACTGTCCAGCAGGGTGGTTTTGCCTGTTGCGCTTTTGCCTTGGATGATGGTGAGGTTTCGGCGAATGGTGAGTTTGACCTGAACTTTATTGGTCCTTACGGTCAGCTGGTATTCCCCTCTCATGCTCGAGCCTCCCTCAGACATTTTGCCGAGATAAGGACAAGCTCATCCATGGTATGAACAATCTGTCCGGAATTGATGACACGGGCTGTAAAACGCGCTTTGCCAAAATCCATCATATGGTAGAGGTTGATGGTGATGTCATGTTTGGAGGCGATGCGCAAGATCCAATAGGCGCAATTATCTCCGCAGGTTGAGGCGTTGTAGAGGTTTTGAGGCATAAAGAGCATCAGTAGAAGTGTTTTGGTGCCCGTTGATAGTTTCTCTGGCGGAATAACGCCAAGCACCTTGGTGTCAATTGCGTTTGCGCCAAGAACAGTGCCATTGTCAATGGATTTGATAATGCGCTGTGACAGGGGATCTTGCAGCCAAGAGGGAGAATAGCTGTAATCAAAGAATGTCGACGTGTCATAAATCACATCGTCTCTGTCGCCGTAGTGAATGCTGAGCATTGTTCCTCCATGGTTGCTTGTTGCGACTACTTTACCATGTTGGGGTCGATTTCCCTCAGGCCGTGGATAACGGGTCATTCAACACGTCTGTGAGAACGAACCGATGACTTTTACAGGTGTAATAACTTTCTATCCTGCGGTAATTGCCTGTCTCGATATGTTGGATTTAGCAGGTCGAAATAAACGATATTCCACGATAAGCTTATACAAGTTTATATAAGCCGATAAATCTCGATATAACTTACGATAGGAATATAAAGATGCGATTTGACATGAAACGACAGATTGAAATGCTTGAGACAAGCTTTCTTCCTCGTTATATGCGGGAATAGCTTGGAGACCTTGACTTGGTTCAACACCGAGCGATTTCTAGTGTTGTTCAGCCGCTCAGGCGTTATTTAAAATGTCAATCAGACGGTTTATATCGCTGTCTCCAGTGCCTAAAATATCGATATTGTAACTATGCTCAGGATTAAGCCTCAGCTTTTTCTTGATGGTGCTGGGTGTCTCATCTCTGCTGTGGTCGAGATAGATAAGACGACTATTCGCATGCTGCATGAAATCTCGCACCATAGCCGAAATGTGAGAATCGCTTTCGCAAAATGAATAGCCTAAAACAACGAGAAGGCCCGTATTGTCGAGTATCTCAATAGCCTTGGAAAAGGATCTCAGCTGGGTCGTATCGATAATTGGCTTAATCGGCACTTGTGTCATAAGAAATGGAAAGACAAATTCATCCGCAGCTATGGGTTCTTTACGCACATCTCTTGAAGTGAGAGACCCAAGCGATTCGAACAACCAGAGAGCCCCTGATAGATACACACATGAATTTTCAATCAACTCAGGAAACAAAAAATCCGAAAGGCCCGTGTAATTCGTCGTCAACACGTTATCAAATCTTCCACGTAACCTTGCGTAGTAAGTATCTTGGATATCTTGGAGGGTAAACTGGTTCCGCGTCGTTATCGCATCAATAACGGTATTGATATTATTTAATGTAAACCTATATAGACCCTGCTGCTTAAATAGCCTATCGTCTTCAAATGCCTTGCGAATCAGCGGTTCAGCAACGGAAAAGAAAGCGCTCCAATAATAGTTGATCAAGCGCCAGAGCGACTTACTCCTCCTTGTGGGATTAATAAGACTCGAGAAATACGTCTCTATAGTTCCATAGTACGCATCGTCCGGAATCACCTCGAGTGCCACTTCCTTCAAAGCGCTCACATAGCCGGCATCCTTATCTCTCTTGATCAGCATGTCAAACAGAAGATCCCGACCATAAGTATCAAGCTGATTCTCTTCATCGTCATCCTGACTTTTAATGATATGCTCACTCAGCCGTGAGCCTAAAAATGAATCCTTAGAGGCGCTGACGATATAGTTAGACAACTTGCGAAACGCCACGTTTTTGGACGAGTAGAGAAATAGATTCTGATACGAGGAGGGAGTTCCTAGATCCTGATTTACACTTTTCGAAAGTCTCCCTCGATAGAATTCTCCCAGGGCTTCATACAATGCCTCATTCTGGTAGTAGCAAGTATCGAATGTGAATTCTTTTCCAGCAAGAAGCCCAAAAGGCTCGATACATTCCGCCCCGGCACCCACTAGAAGAGTTTTACTCATAACGCCACTCCTGCATAACTGTGTTAATGATTTCAGCCCACATTGTGCCAGGGCTCGGAATATTTCTTATAATACTCCTGCATAAGAGATTGTTTGTTTAAGGGTCTTCAGCTTCCCAGTCTGCTGTTACGCGTCAAACCTCAGTTTCTAGTGATGTAATTAATTGCTTCGGCGCAAGATTGGCATAGATTCACGATAGCGTATTTTTTAATGAAGGTGACTAGGCCTACCTCGTGCATCAATTTGTTTATAAACTCATCTGCAAACGATAAGCTGATGAACGGCACATCTGCAAAGTCCAAATAGACTTTATCATCTGCATCGCTTGCCATGTTTAATGCTAAACAGCGCATTTTAGCAGCGTCGTATCTGCTTCCAAATCCGGATGATTCGTCAGCCAGGCGAAGTCGGAGGCTTCTGCCCGAGGGGTCGGTTTCATGGGATTCTTTCCAAAGATTGACTGGCGAGTTTCCCTCAAAAATGTCTGACATAGATATTGATGAGTTTGTCGAGATTTGAAAATCTACCAACGTGCTTCCGCCTGCTGGGGTATTGACATTTCTGAATGCGATCGTAGCGTCTGCCCCGTTGTATTTGTGAATCTTTCTATAGCCAATGCCGTCAGACTGAATATCGAGAGAACCAGATGCTGCGTCGACAATACTGTCAAGAAGCCACAATCCGTTGCCTGCGCCATTTCCATCTGTTACGCCCTTGCTGAGGGCGAGTTGTATAGCCTCCTTTGTGTCAGCAAAGGTTACGCCGCCACTCCTGAGTGAATTGGGGATGCCAATTCCGTCATCATAGACTGCTATTGCGACTTTGTTAGACTGACGATGAACTTGGGCCATTACGTAGCCTTCAACATGCTCACTTTGCATTTTTGTCGAATGAACAAGCACGTTATCTGATATCTCGTTTAATCCGTATTCGATTCCATGGAGAAGGCCGGGCGCAAGCACCGTAGTCTTGCGAAGTGAGTCGATAATCCCACTAACCACATCAAAATGCGTATTTCTGTCGAAGCGCCAGACTTTATCAAGAAATGATGTCGAATCGATGCCGTTGGGGTCTCTGTAGGGCTTTAGTAGCCCCAAAGCGTCGGCATAGGTTCCTTTACGAGTCGATTTAGAGGGGAGGAAAGTGCAACCGTGGTCGGTCGAATAGGATGACAAGGTCGCAACTATCGGAAGTACTCGATTGGGATACAGCCCGTTTTCTTCAGCCTCCAGTCTAACTTTGAAAATGTTGAAGCCGGATTCGATGGCGGCGTCTATTCTTTTCCTGAGATAGCCGGCGGCGCCGCGAGACGGCTTTATGGTTAACACTATATAGGGCTTTTTGGGTTCAGATGTATAATTCATGGTGAATCAACCTGGCCATGGTCCCGAATTGGCAAGTAGGGCTATTCTATCAGTGAAGCCCCAGACGCCTCTGATACAAGCGAAACATTGGGGCATTTTTTTGACTTTTTTGGACGCATTCACGACAGCGTCTTCGATAACGCCATGACAGGCCAATGAAACTGTTCGTATCGATTTCCTCCATATGTCGTAGGCACGGAGAGCTTGTATATTGGCAACGCTGCGTACTTCGAACTGGGCGCATCGGGTTACGGCTTGGCTTGGACGCATGCCGATCATTTGGAACTCGATGGTTATGCGGGCGATGCCATCGGCGCTGAAGGTGACCTTGTGGCTAACCATGCGGCGCACCATGGCTTGGCTCGCGTCCCCCCAATCTAGTAGACTCTAAACCGTTGCTATATTAGGGGGATTTTCCATGAAACGCTCCATGAAACGAGTTTCCGGGGCCGCCGCCGTCCTCGCGGTCGCGGCCGCCCTGGCCCTGTGCGGGCCCGCGGCCTACGCCGCCCCCGCCGCGGCGGGGGACGCGCAGCCGCTCCCCGGCGAGGCGCAGCCCGCCGGCGGGGAGTCCGGCGCCCAGGACGAGGCCGCCCAGGCCGAAACCGCCCAGGCCGACGGGGGGCAGGCGGAGCCCGCCCGGGCAGAGGAGGCCGCTGCCGTCTCGCTCTCTTATTCCGCCCACGTCTCCAATATCGGCTGGATGGGCGCCGTCGCCGGCGGCGGGGTCGCCGGCACGACCGGCAGGGGGCTCCCCCTCGAGGCGCTGCGCCTCGTCCTGTCCGACGCCTCGACCGGCGAGCCCCTCGGCTCTGACGCCCTGTCCGTCGAGGCCCACGTCTCCAACGTCGGCTGGCAGGCCGCCGTCGGCAACGGCGGCACCGCCGGCACCACCGGCCAGGCCCGCGCCGTCGAGGCCCTGAGGGTCAGGCTGTCCGCGGGCCTGTCGGAGCGCTACACCGTCTGGTACCGCGTCCACTCCGCCGAGTTCGGGTGGCTCGGCTGGGCGTGCGACGGCGCCGACGCCGGCTCGGCGGGCTACGGCCGCGCCGTCCAGGCCGTCCAGGTCGCGGTCCTGCCCAAGGGCGACCCCGCCCCGGGCGACACCTCCACGCCCTTCGTCGACAGGTCCTCCGAGCCCCCCTCGGTCTCCTACCGCGCCCACGTCGCCGGCATCGGCTGGCAGGGCGCCGTCTCGGACGGCGCCGTGGCCGGCACCACCGGGCAGGGCCGCGCCCTCGAGGCCCTCTCGGGCTCCGTGTCCTGGTACGGGCACGGCTCCTCCTCCCTCGAGGTGAGGGCCCACGTCTCGAACGTCGGCTGGCAGGGCTGGACCTCGGGCGCCGCCGGCACCACCGGGCGCTCCCTGGCGGTCGAGGCGCTCCAGTTCAGGCTCTCCGGCGAGGCCGCCTCGTCCTACGACGTCTGGTACCGCGTGCACTGCGCCGACTACGGCTGGCTCGGCTGGGCCAAGGACGGCGCGTCCGCGGGCACGGTGGGCCTGTCGAAGGCCGTCCAGGCCGTCCAGGTCGTGCTCGTCCCCAAGGGCGGCTCCGCGCCGGGCCCGGCCGGCGGCGCCTTCCGCGGCGCCGGCGAGCGCCTGTCCGGCTCGGCCCTCTCCGTCTCCGGCTCGCCGGCGGGCTCGTCGTTCTCCGGCGGGGTCCTGACGCTCGGCTCCGAGAGGGGCCCCGTGCTGGGCTCCGTCGCCGCGACCGTCGACAACCTCGAGTCCGACGGGTCGGTCGGCTACCGCGGCCTCCTGCTCGGTTCCGGCTGGCAGGCGGAGTCCAGCTTCGACGGGGCGCAGCTCGTCGCCACGGGCGGCGGGCTGCAGCTCAAGGCCGTCCGCTTCGAGCTGTCCGGCGGCCTCGCCGAGCGCTACGACGTCTGGTACCGCTCCTGTGACTCCGCGCGCGGCTGGACCGGCTGGGCGAGCTCCGGCGAGCCCTCCGGCGTCGAGTCGGGCGCCTCGGGCCTCACCGCAGTCCAGGTCGCCCTCGTCGCGAAGGGCGGCGCCGCCCCCGGCCCGACCGAGGGGGCCTTCGTCTCCGGCGCCGCCTCCGGCCCGGCGCTCGTCCTGCAGGGCCACGTCGCCGAGCGCGGCTGGCTGCAGGCGGTGGGCGGCGGCGAGGACGTCGGCACGACCGGCAGGGGCCTCGCGCTCCAGGCGGTGCGCGCCTACCTCGAGGGGGCGGGCGAGGGGAGCTCCGTCTCCGTCGCGGCCCACGTGGCCGGCATCGGCTGGCAGGACGCCGCCTCCGCCCCCTCCTACGCCGGCACGGTGGGGCAGGGCCGCGCCGTCCAGGCCGTGAGGGTGTCCCTCTCCGGCCCCGTCTCCGATTCCTACGACGTCTGGTACCGCGTCCACGCGGCGGGCTACGGCTGGCTCGGCTGGGCCAAGGACGGCGAGGCCGCGGGCACCGAGGGCCTCGGCGTCCAGGCCGAGGCGCTCCAGGTCGTCCTCGTCGAGAAGGGCGGCGACGCCCCCTCGTCGGGCGCCCCCGCCGAGCTCTCCGTCCCCTCGCTCAGCCTCAGGGCCCACGTCTCGGGCGTCGGCTGGCAGGCCGCCGTCGGCAACGGCGGCACCGCCGGCACCACCGGGCAGTCCCGCGCGGTCGAGGCGATCGCGGCCGAGGTCTCCTCGCCGGTCTCCGGCGGCCTGTCCTACAGCGCCCACGTCTCCGGCGTCGGCTGGCAGGACGAGGTCTCGGGCGGCGCCGTGGCCGGCACCACCGGCCAGGGCAGGGCGGTCGAGTGCGTCAAGATGCGCCTGACCGGGGGCCTCTCCGAGTACTACGACGTGTGGTACCGCGCCTACGTGCAGGACTACGGCTGGCTCGGCTGGGCCAGCGACGGCGCCCGCGCCGGCACGACCGGCATCGGCTACCGCGTCGAGGCGCTCCAGGTCCGCATCCTCGCGAAGGGCTCGGCGGCGCCGGGCCCCACGGAGGGCGCGTACAGGGATCGCCCCTTGCATCCGAATTCGGTTGTCCTCAACGTTCCCTGCACTATGCAGAATCCTGAGCTTCCGACTGGTTGTGAGTCCGTTGCATTGACCAATGCGCTCAACTATTACGGATTTGGACTGGGTAAAACCGTCATTGCGGATGCGTATATGCCTAAGAGCAGCTGGGATTTTGTGACGGCGTTTTGGGGTAATCCGCATAGTGCTTCGAATGGAAACTGCATATCCGCTCCTGGACTGACCAACACAGCTAATTCTTTTTTGATTAGTCGTGGAAGCAGTTTGCGGGCGTATGACGTCACAGGCACTGGTTTCTATGATCTTTATTCCTATTTGGAAGCCGGACATCCCGTTATTATCTGGTCAACGATTGGTATGCAAAACTTGGGAAGCTGCTATGCGACCCAGGCATATGGCGGAAGGGTCTATCGAACCTACACCAATTCCCATACCGTCGTTCTTAGGGGCTTTAATCGTTCCCTGGGTACCGTTTACATTGCTGATTCACTCGCTGGCTATGTCTCTAACTCTGCCCAGCGCATTGCTTCGTTATACTCGCAACGAGGGGCACAGGCGGTTGTCCTTAAGTAGATTCGTTTATTGATGAAGGAAGGTGGAATCGTGAGACGTCTCTTTGATGTGTCCGTTTCTATTCTCATGGCTGCTATGTTGCTCATGAGTCAATCATGGGCCGTGACTGCTGCATATGCTGATTATTCAGTTAACGGATCTACTGACTCAACTAATTTGAATTCTGATTTGAATTCTGAAGACTCGAACGCTATTGATGATGGTTCAGACTCTGAAGGACAAGAGTCGAATGCGTCCCCTGTTGTTAACGAGTCCCAAGACACGCAACAGGGTTCATCCGAAGATAGAAGCGAGGTCGTTGCTGACGATTCTGCCGTAAGCAATCAGCTGACCGTCAAAAACGTAAGTGTTTCTGCCCATGTTCAGAATATCGGCTGGATGGATCCGGTTGGTTCGGGTAAGGTTGCCGGAACGACGGGTAGGGGCCTTAATCTCGAGGCGCTCAGAATCTCACTCGAAGTGGATGGAGCAACCTCTCAAGAGCAGGTTGCAAACGCCTTGTCCGTCGAGGCCCACGTCTCCAACGTCGGCTGGCAGGCCGCCGTCGGCAACGGCGGCACCGCCGGCACCACCGGCCAGGCCCGCGCCGTCGAGGCCCTGAGGGTCAGGCTGTCCGCGGGCCTGTCGGAGCGCTACACCGTCTGGTACCGCGTCCACTCCGCCGAGTTCGGGTGGCTCGGCTGGGCGTGCGACGGCGCCGACGCCGGCTCGGCGGGCTACGGCCGCGCCGTCCAGGCCGTCCAGGTCGCGGTCCTGCCCAAGGGCGACCCCGCCCCGGGCGACGCTACCTGTCCTTTTAAGAACCGTAGCGATGATCCCGCTTCGATTTCCGTTCGCTCGCATACATCGAATATTGGCTGGATGTCTCCCGTAGATGGCGGATCTGTTGCTGGGACAACTGGTAGGGGCCTTCCCATGGAGGCTCTTGAAGCCCAGCTTGGCTGGTATGGCCACTCGGGTTCTATTGAGCTTCGTGGTCATGTCTCGAATGTTGGCTGGCAGCAGTGGTCTAAGGGGCACTGCGGTACGACTGGAAAGTCTCAGCGCCTCGAGGCCGTCCAGATTCGCTTGACCGGCGAGGCGGCAGATAAATATGACATTTGGTATTGCGCTCATGTGTCAGGCATAGGCTGGCTCGATTGGGCCTGTAATGGTGCTGCCGCTGGTTCTGCCGGTAAGGGCAGGGCTATTGAAGCGGTCAAAGTGGTTCTCGTGGAGAAAGGCGGAGCGGCGCCCGGCTCTTCGGCCAAGGTCTTCATTGGCGATCAAGATGCTGTTACGGTTTCCGGATCGGCCGTTTCTGGGGAGAGTCTTGGATCCTCTTCTGGTAAAAAGGCCACGATTGGAGACAAGGGCGCTAAGCTGATCAGCTCTATTGCCTTAAGCGTTGCTGGCCAAACTGATGATGGATCGATTTCCTATGCTGTTATGGATGCATATTCAGGCTGGGGCGCTTCTTCATCGGATGGTGGCGCTGCCAAGGCTGTATCCGGCGCCCCCATAAAAGCGATAAAAATGTCGTTGAGCGGTCAACTCGCTGCCAATTATGACATCTGGTATCGAGTATGCGATTCCGGTAATGGCTGGACTGGCTGGGCATCAAATGGTCAGGCATGTGGCGTTTCTGGTGGTTCTTCCGGTTTGTGCGGCATCGATGTTGCACTTGTAAATAAAGGTCAGTCTTCGCCTGGCTCCTCTGCCAATGCATTTATCGAAACGCCTGGAATCGGTCTTGTATCTCAGGCTCACGTTGCTTCTGCGGGCTGGCTGGCTCCCGTTGGTAACGGTGAAACCGCGGGTCAGACGGGTATGTCTCGTTCCCTGCAAGCGCTGTATGTTGCGACGCAAGGCATCGATGCCTCAGTTGAAGTGTCGGCACATGTTGCGAATATCGGCTGGCAGCCATACGTCTCGGGTGCTTTCTATGCTGGCACTGTTGGCAAGGGCCTCGCAATTCAGGCGGTTAAATTAAGGCTGACCGGGAACGACGCTTCAAAATACGATATTTACTACCGTATTCATGCTGCAGACTATGGTTGGCTTGGTTGGGCTAAAAATGAAGCTGCGGCTGGCACCGTTGGACTGTCTAAGCAGGCCGAAGCAATTCAAATTAAGTTGGTTACCAAGGGTTCGTCCGACGCTCCCGTTCAAGACCATGATGCGTTGATTCAACTTCCCGAGCTATCTGCTAAGGCAAATTGCTCCGGTCTTGGCTGGCAAGCGCCTGTTGGCAATGGCAGTGTTGCTGGAACGGTTGGACAGAACCGTGCCATGGAGGCCATGCAACTGTCGCTTTCCGATAGCTCCATGAGTGGCGGCATTTCGTATTCTGCCCATGTATCCAATATCGGTTGGCAGTCCGCTGTTTCAGATGGGGCTACATCGGGAACTGTTGGCCAAGGACAGCAAATCCAGGCTGTGAAGATTAACTTGACTGGCGATGTTTCTGATTACTTTGATGTCTGGTATCGCGTCCATGTGTCAAATTATGGTTGGCTTGGCTGGACCAAAAATGGATCATCGGCGGGCACCACGAAGCTTGGCATTCCTGTTCAGGCCTTACAGGTAAAGATTGTCCCTAAGGGCGCTTCCGCACCAGGCTCTACGTCTGATTCGTATTTTGAGACCTATCGATATATGGGATATCAGACCCCCGGCTCTTATCCAAAGGTTAGTTGCAATAGCGTACAGCTTCCTTCGTATTGCACCGGTTACTTCACGTATGTCACGCCTTCTCGAATTCCTTATAACGCTTCGCGACAGGATTGCATCAACGCCTTTATCCAGCGTGCACGTGAATATATCGGAACGCGTTATATCGAGCCTTGGTCTTCTTGGCCGGGGGATGCGGTTGATTGTTCGGGATTAGTGCTGCAATGTTTGTATGCGACTGGCATGGATATGGGTTGGTATAACCCCTATAACCATCGTTGGCTGCCTGAGCAGACGTATAACTCTATGAACTGGTATCGCAACAACACGTTTATGCCGGTTAGCACCTCTGCCATGCAGAGGGGAGATGTGGTCTACTACCAGGGTCATATTGGAATCTATATCGGTAACGGTCGAATTATCGATTCGTGGCCGGGAATTGGAGTTACCGAACGTTCGGTTAACGCTCCCGGTCGTGTGATCGGTGCCGCAAGACCTTTTGCATAGAGCCTATTGAGGCGCTCCGTAATAGGAGCGCCTCTTTTTGTGTCGGGGGCATTGCTTTTCCAAGCTCAAAATGTGTTCTATGAAGTGCGGTAATATAACCATTGATTATGTTGCTGTTTTCAGTTGTTATCTTGGGGGATATACATGAAACGTCTAAAAGCGTATGCGGTTTTGGCTTGCGCGCTAGTAATGATTTGGTCGCAAGTCGCTCAGCCTTACTGTGCATATGCGCTGTCAGCTGAATCTGGCGCTATCTCGCAATCGGCATCTCAAGCGTCTGAAGAGCGCGGATCCCAAGATGAAATTTCCCAGGGAACACAGGACGATGCTTCGGATTCCCAAGGTCAAACCGAATGGTATGGTGACGCTGCAAATGCTGCTCGTCCTGATGAGGATTCAGACTTTATTTCCGACGATCAGGCCGGAGTTGGTGCCGATGAGCCGGGCGCTGATGATTCTGATGGTGAGGCTTCGGGCGATGTTTCCATCGAGACAGATTCCTTTGAATCCGACTCCCTAGAGCCGAACTCTTGGCGTTATGAAAACGGTGTCCTCATCAATGCGGGCAGCGACGACATCGATGCGCAGTCTTTGTCTGACGATGCTTTGCCAAATGGTGCCGTTGCGCGTGGTATCGATGTCAGCAATCATCAAGGGACTGTCGACTGGAATAAGGTTAAGGCCGCTGGGATTGATTTTGCCATTCTCAAGGTTGGACCTGTTTACGGAAAACCTGACGATTCTTTTGAGAGGAATGCTGCTGAATGTGAGCGCCTCGGTATTCCTTATGGTGTGTATTACTACTCCTACGCCCGTTCTGTAGAGGATGCCAATAAAGAGGCTGACAGGACACTTGCTTGGCTCGGTGGCCATCATCCGTCGCTTCCCGTTTACTACGATCTTGAGGATAACTATATCCTGCAGGATCCAAATTTCAGCAAAGATAAGCTCGCCCAGATTGCGCAGGCTTTTTGTAACCGTATGGAGGCCGTTGGCTTTAAGTCGGGTATCTATGCGAACCTTAACTGGCTCAACAACTACTTGGATAGTCCGTCTCTGAGCGGTTATGACCATTGGGTCGCTCAATACAACTGGCGTTGCGACTATGCCGGTAGCTACAGTTTCTGGCAGTACTCAAGCAGCGGCATTGTTCCGGGCGTTAACGGACGCTGTGACATGAACTATTGCTTCAACGGTTCTTTTCTGAACGTAGACGACAGCAAGATGCATATTCAGTATGAGGCGCATGTCTCGAATATTGGCTGGATGAGCAGCAAGCGCGACGGATCTACAGCTGGCACAACGGGGCAGTCTAAATCAGTGGAAGATCTTAAGGTCAGCATCCTGAATCCCGTTGAAGATGGTTCTGTGCAAATTAACGCTAATGTAAGTGGCATCGGCTGGCAGGGCTGGGACACCCCCTCTGCCTCCGAGGGCGGCACCACCGGCCAGGGCCGCGCCGTCGAGGCCGTTCGCCTGAGGCTCACGGGCTCCCTAGCGAAGGACTACGACGTCTACTACCGCGTCCACGCCTCCAACATCGGCTGGATGGCCTGGGCCAAGGACGGCGAGGAGGCAGGCACCACGGGCTTCGGCAGGAGCGTCGAGGCCGTCCAGATCAGGCTCGTCAAGAAGGGCGACGCCGCCCCCTCGTCCGACGGCGCCAACGTCGACTACGCCTTCAAGAAGAAGCCCATGTCCCTGACCTACCGCGCCCACGTCTCCAACGTGGGCTGGCGGGGGGCCGTGTCCGACGGTGCGACCGCCGGCACCACCGGCCGCGGCCTCGCCCTCGAGGACCTCAAGCTCTCGCTCGACAGCTCCGACTACTCGGACGGCTCTTCAGTCCAGATCGACGCCCACGTCTCGGGCATCGGCTGGCAGGGCTGGGACACCCCCTCTGCCTCCGAGGGCGGCACCACCGGCCAGGGACGCGCCGTCGAGGCCGTTCGCCTGAGGCTCACGGGCTCCCTCGCGAAGGACTACGACGTCTACTACCGCGTCCACGCCTCCAACATCGGCTGGATGGCCTGGGCCAAGGACGGCGAGGAGGCCGGCACCACCGGTATGTCCTGTTCCCTCGAGGCTGTTCAGATTAAGCTCATTAAGAAGGGCGCTTCCCATCCTGATACGTCGGGATATTCCCATCTTGAAATACCTACGGTGACGTATTCCTCTCAGGTTAAAGGTGCTTGGCAGAATTCTGTCTCGGCCGGAGAGATGTCCGGTACAACTGGTCAGGGAATTCCCATCACCGGGTTTTCGGCTAAAACTTGTTCATCTGTTGCCGGCGGGATCAATTATCAACTGCATCTTTCGAATGTAGGCTGGACTTCTGGTAAGTCAAACGGGAATCAACTGTCGTCTGCTACTGAGTCCAATTCGGTTGAAGCAATTAAAGTCTCCCTATCAGGTGACTTGGCAACTTATTTCGATGTCTGGTATAGGGTCCATGTCGATAACGTCGGCTGGCTTGGTTGGACTAGAAATGGTGCAGTTGCCGGTAGCACTGGTTATGGAACGCATGTCCAAGCTGTCCAAGTTCGCCTTACAAGGAAGGGCGCCAATGCCCCTGGAAGCACCGTTTCGCCGTGTTTGCTTGGGCAACCTTCCGCGTTTGCAAATCCCATGCAGAAGAAGATTGTAGATCTTGCCCGACAGGTACCGTCTCCTGGTCCGGGATTGTGCTCCGAGTGGATTGCAGATATATACGAGCGTGCCGGATTTAGGAACGTCCATACGGATGCCTGCGATTACTACTGGGATTATTGTAAATACACCGATTATTCTCAGCTGAAAGTCGGAATGGTCATTGCCGTTCCCTCGCATACGCATACACACATGGGCAGCATTTACGGTCACGTTTGTCTCTACATCGGCAATAACCAGGTTATGGATAACATCGGTCAGATCAGGACGCTCGATATGGCGTACTGGTTGAATTATTATTCCACCTCATATAAGCCAAAATGGGGTTGGTATGACAACGTGCCGCTTGCATAGTTGATCGAAGGTCGTGTCTTCACACAGGTTCTGGTAGATCCTCTGATTTAAACGAACGGGTCGTTTTGCAACGGTCCGTTCGTTTCTATTTAAGTGCCATTCACGTTTTCGGTATTTAAGCAATTGCCGAAACGGTAAATAATGATGCTAAAGATGGTCGAGCGATGGGGGAGTCGAATGAAAAAGACGCAACGGCTGCTAGCAACGGCAATGACGCCGTTACTAATCCTCCAATGTCTTCTGACGCCCCTTTCTGTCTGGGCTGATACTTTACAGGTGCAGCCGGAGGCTACTGATTATTCCGTCAGCGCCGCCGACAGCTCGAAAGACGAGGGCCCCGTCTTAAATAACGAACAACAGGGGGTTGATGTCGAGCAGCCGACTGTGTCAGACGATGATTCTTCCTCATCCGTTTCTAGCGAGTCTACCTCCAATGCAACTGATTCGGCGAAACCCGAAAATGATGTATCCACTGTATTTGGCTCTGTTTCATACCAGACTCATGTGCAGGATATTGGTTGGCAAGCTCCCGTTTCAAATGGAATGACGGCCGGCACTACAGGTCGTGCAAAGCGCGTCGAAGCCCTCAAGATCAATCTGCTTTCACAGGATGGCAGCCCTTTGGGGAATGACAGCATTTCGGTCCAATCTCACATTTCCGGGATCGGATGGGAGCTTCAGCCGGTGGGCAACGGGCAGGCTTCTGGTACAGTTGGACAGTCGCGAGCCATCGAGGCAATCAGGCTATCCTTGTTGGGCAGTCTTTCTGATTCGTATGACATTTGGTATCGTGTTCATTCTGCAAATGTTGGTTGGCTTGGCTGGGCCTCAAATGGTGAACCCGCTGGAACACAAGGCTATGCTTACCAGATCGAAGCTATTCAGATTAAGGTGCTTCCAAAAAATGCTCAAGGTGCGCCAGCGCGTGGCGATGCCTTTAAGGATCATTCTCAGGAACCGCCTACCGTTTCCTATCGATCTCATGTCTCCAATGTCGGATGGATGGGTGCTGTCGCGGACGGAAAGACATCTGGGGCCATTGACTCAAGAAATGCAATCGAGGCACTGTCGCTTGGTGTTAATTGGTATGGTCGCGGTGGCTCCATTTCCTCTCGCGCGCACGTCTCTGGCTTTGGTTGGCAAGGCTGGTCTTCAGGCGTCATTGGCACGACCGGGCAGTCTCGGTCCATTGAGGCCGTTCAGTTTAAGTTGAACGGCGAGATTTCTGCAACTTATGGCATTTGGTACCGTGTGTATGCTTCCAAATTGGGCGGATGGCTGGGCTGGACGTCTAACGGGTCTCCTGCGGGCTCGGTGGGGAAGGGTGCCGCCATTCAGGGTGTTCAGATTTTATTGGTCGAAAAAAGCGGATCTGCTCCCGGCGATACGTTGAACCATTTCATTGGGGCAACGGATGTTCTAAGCGGGAGCTCGCTCGGTCTTAACGGAAAAAGCCTGGGCTCCGTACAAGGCAAATCAATCTTATTGGGCTCTGAGAACGGCTCTGAACCTTTAACCTCGCTCTCTATCTCGTTTGATAATCAAGAGATTTTAGGCTCAATTGACTATTTCGGCTTCTTTGAATTTGGCGGATGGAGTGGTGCTGTTTCTGACGGTGCTGCGCTTAACTCTAAAAACGATGGGCGTGTTTTAAAGGCGGTGAGATTGACTCTTACTGGAGATTTGTCTAAAGCCTATGACGTTTGGTATCGCTGTTTTGATTCCAAAAAAGGATGGCTTGGTTGGGCGTGTAATGGCTCGGATGCGGGGGCAACGATATCGGGTTCATTCCTTAAGGCTGTCGAAGTAAGGATTGTCGGTAAAGGCGCCGGCGCTCCCGGGATAACGGACGGAGCATTTGTTTCTGATACTTCCGCCGATTGCGCCCACGTTGTATATCAGGCTCATTCGGCTAACCGTGGGTGGTCTCCATCTGTTTTAGATGGGCAAGATGCCGGCACAACGGGAAAATCGCTTTCGCTTCAAGCTTTAAACGTGTCGTTGTCCGGTGTGGATGATGATTCTCTGGTTGAGGCACGAGCTCATGTTGCCAATATTGGTTGGCAGGAATGGCGGTCTGCCGGTTATGTTGGGACCGTTGGACAAGGATTGGCCATTCAGGCTCTTGAGCTGCGCATTAATGGTCCCCTCGCGAATCAGTATGACATCTACTATCGAGTTCATTCGGCTGGTTATGGTTGGTTGGGTTGGGCCAAAAACGGCGATTCCGCTGGAACTACCGGGTTAAATATCCAGATAGAAGCTGTCCAAATTAAGCTTGTCGCGAAGGGCGGGAATCCTGGCTCATCGTCTGCGCCCGCATTTATCTCTGCTCCAGCTCTAACGCTCCAGGCGCATGTCGCCACGCTTGGTTGGATGAATCCCGTTGGCAACGGTGGTGTTGCGGGCACAACCGGCAGATCGCTTGCTATTGAGGCGCTGAAGTTGAATGTCTCCAGTAGCGTATCAGGCGGTATTGAGTACTCCGCCCATGTACAGGATGTGGGCTGGCAAGGTTGGACTTCCAATGGGAATGTCGCTGGCACAGTAGGCTGCGCAAAGCGTATCGAGGCTCTTAAGATTAAGTTGACCGGTGATTTATCGAACTACTTTGATGTTTGGTATCGAGCATATTGCCAAGACTTTGGGTGGCTCGACTGGACCTCAAATGGGCAGCCTGCGGGTACGTCTAGGATAGGCTGCAGAGTCGAGTCTGTTCAAGTGAAGATTGTTCCCAAGGGCGCTGGTGCTCCCGGTTCTACTGCGCGTCCGTTTACTGACCAGCCCTTGTTGCCGGCAGATATGATGACTATGCTTAATCGAGCTAATAGATATTCGAGCAGCACAAGCTGGCTCATTATGGTTGACAGGCAAGCATGCCGCCTTGGAGTTTTTCGTGGACAGCGCGGGTCGTGGAGTTACGCTCAATACTGGACTTGCTCTACCGGCGCCCCTAGTACTCCAACGCCTACGGGTGAGTATACCGTCACCGGCAAGGGCTACTCGTTTGGACATGGGTATACCTGCTACTACTACACGCAGTTTTACGGTGACTATCTGTTCCATTCAATACCGTACTACCAGGGAACTTTTAATCCCATGGACAGCCGAATGGGAATGCATGTTTCACAAGGCTGCGTGCGTTTGCCCATTGATCGCGCTAAATGGATTTGGGATAACGTGCCCCTTGCTACCAAGGTGGTAATCTACTAACTATTCCCGTAAGCGGTGAGAGCTTGTTAGAGGGCCCTTTCCTGTTGCCGTAGTCTTGGCAACAGGAAAGGGCCCTTGCCGTTGGATTAGGCTCCTTTTTCTTCGTTCACCTAATTGGTGACATTAATGAAGCTAACTCCCGATAGTATGGTTATTGACGACCGTCTATCTAGGAGGCGATTCTTTTGAAAAGGCAATTTAGAGCATTTATTGTTCTGATTTCCTGCTTCATGACGATGCTGCTTTTGAGCCCTTTGGCTTGTTGGGCAGATCAAAATGTTGGTTCCAACGAATATGAATCCGTTCCAGAGACCCAATCCGACCCCTCGGATCAAACTGCTGCTGTAGCCGATGAAACGGCGCCTTCGATTGATGCTACCGTGGAGCCCAAAGAGGCGGCCCCGGACGTCAGCTATAAATCTCACATTTCAGGCATTGGTTGGGAGCCGACGTTTACATCGAATGGCTCGACCTCTGGCACAACAGGCCAGTCCCGTAGGCTTGAAGCACTCAGGGTTTCCCTCCCTAATTCAGAAGACCTTGGTATCGAATACCGCTCTCATGTTCAAAATGAAGGCTGGCAGGATTGGGTTTCTAATGGAGCCGTCTCCGGCACAACGGGAAAGGGCCTTCAGATTGAAGCCGTCGAGCTCAAGCTGACGGGCAACAGGGCGGCTTCTTATGACCTGTATTATCGCGTTCATGCTTCTAATTTCGGCTGGCTTGGATGGACTTCAAATGGGTCGACTGCGGGAACCACCGGTTGGTCTTATGCCGTTGAAGCAATACAGATCGTCATTGTAAAAAAGGGTGACGCGGCGCCCGGCGATACTGCTGGTGCCTATGTCCCATATGTCTTTAATTGCTCTCTTTCTCAGGTTGGGGAGACGACTAAAGTAACCCTGAATATTCCGCAGATCGAGGATATAAAACGACTCGGGATCGCTGATTCGATAAAGGTGGCAGGCTCCATGTCGTATGGAGGGAGGGTCACCCGTTCCGTCTCAAGCACGATTGCACTCGGAGATCTGGGCTCTAGCTCCAGTGAAATTGAATTTAGCGATTATGGTCCGTTTGACGTTACGTTGCAGTATTTGAAGAACGGAAACATCGTTCAAGAGGACCATCAGTCAATTGGCATTTCTGCGAGTGAGTACAACCTTGCCCCTTTGAGTGCTTCTTTCCCCGTTGTTCTCTATTCGCTATCTTTCTGGGATATCAGTACCTCTTCTGCTGGAACGACCGTTCCGTCAATTGTAATGCTCGATCGTCCAAGTGCCTATAACTGGAACTCGCTTCCATCCGGGATGTACGGTCTTCCGTATCTGACTCATGAGGAGAATGCTTCTAGTTCGAGCTATCAGGCGTTCGCGGATTATGTCGCTGCTCTCTACAAGATCAATCCCAAGGCAAAGTTCAATCTGTATATCAATGACATCACCTGTTCGTTGATCCATAGGATGATTTACGCCAACAAGATTCCCGCAGGCCAATACTCCATTCGGCTGTTGTCCGATGGATCCGCCACGTATGTCTTTACCAACGAAGCCTTTGACGTTAAGGATCCAGATTCTAAGCAAGCGGAGCTGATTACTTTATGGAACGCCGCCAAGAATAAGGAATACGAAACCGGTGAGGTCTCAAAGTCGTATAGCGATTATCACGATCACTGGGATTCTATGTATGCCGTGCTGAGTATTGAGCCTGGCACTCAGTGGTGGATGACTCGAACGAATCTGTTTACGAGCGGTGACGATAATGCCTTTGCGAATAAGATCGCATCCGACCCTAACGTTAAGAAGATGAACGTTTCGAGCATGCTTACGAGCCTGCAGAATAGGGGAGAGGACACGGTCCAAGCGTTTAAGGCTCTGTACAACTTTAACGATGGTTATTTTGATGCGGCTACTCAACAGGGCAAAAAGGTAATGATGCTGCTTGGAACGTATGTTACTTACGAGCAGAATTTTGACGACTATGCCAACTTGACTGAAGTTATCTATGGCGATGACTATTTGTATTATTACAAGGGGCATCCAAACACGCCGACGGGCATGTATCCCCAAAAGCAGGAACAGCTTGACCGTCTTGGCATTACCGATGTCGATTCTTCCGTTGCAGCGGAGCTGATTCTCTTCTTTAATCCGGAGATCGGTCTGTCTGGTTATGGGTCTAGTACGTATAACTCGGCCAGTGCTGATGCTGCTGGTGGTCTTTGGAATTCCACGAAGGCCGAGGCCTTGAAGCCGGGTGCCGTTATCGATTATTCGATTATGGATTGGTTTGCTTCTCCAGTTACCGAAGACACGGATGCTGAAATCAGATCCCTTTGCAAGCAGGGCGACTCTTGCTATCTCGTAGAATTTTCGGATTCCATACTTGCTTCGGCAAATTACGACTTTGCTATCTATTCGCACAACAGTGGCGCTCTGATTTATTACAAGAAGAGTGAGTCGGGCTACGATGTTGTCAAGGTGTCGCGAGGCTCTCTTGACGTCTTGGCAACTTCACATGTTTCGAATGACGGCTGGCAGTCGGCTTCCAAGGGCGGAAATGTTTCTGGTACCGTTGGTCAGTCCAAGGCTGTCGAGGCTATTACTCTCAACCTTCAGAATGTTCCCTACGACGGCAGCTTGGAGTACAGGACACATGTTTCCGATTACGGTTGGCAAGACTATGTGAAAGAGGGAGAAGTCTCCGGTACTACGGGTCAGAGCAAGTCTGTCCAGGCAATTCAAATTCGACTTACTGGTGAGATGGCCAATCGTTATGACGTTTACTATCGTGCTCATGTTCAGGATAAGGGCTGGCTTGGCTGGGCCTGCAATGATCAGGTTGCCGGAACGACTGGGTTTGGCTTGAGACTCGAGGCATACCAGGTCGTTTTGGTTGAAAAGGGTTCGCCTGCACCAGGGGATACGAGTCGGCCCTCTATTCAGAGAACTTTTTCAATAAGGGCTCATGTTTCAAACCTTGGATGGCAGGAACCTGTTTATGAGGGCATGACGTCGGGCACAACTGGTCGAAATCTTGCTGTTGAGGCGTTGACGATTAATAAGCCCGACCTTGGGTATTCCGGTAACATCGAGTATCGAGCTCATGTTCAGAATATCGGCTGGCAAGAGTGGGTCAAGAACGGCAAAGCTGCTGGCACTACGGGAAAGTCTCTATCCATAGAGGCTGTTGAAGTTAAGCTGACGGGTGATCTTGCCAAGCATTATGACGTCGTCTATAGAGCTCATGTGCAAAGCAAGGGCTGGCTCAATTGGGTTAAATCGGGCGAGTGCGCCGGCACGACTGGAGAAGCCCTGCATATGGAAGCGTTTGAGGTTAAGCTGGTTGACAAAAGCTAGCGTATAAATAGAAGCTGAAACCAATGGGGCGATATCAGTATTTCGATATCGCCCCATTGGTTTATTTGATATTGCGCATTTTAAATAGATAGCGTCGTCGGTAAAGGGCTACCTACGGATAATGCAGAACAGCGAGCTTAGAATTGCTATTGAACAACCAAGGATAATTGAGTAGTTGATGCCATTCATATCGGATATAGCAATAAGGGGTATGGCGCTAACAATGGCGCATGTGAAAGCGACGCCATTGCAGATCAGTGTTTGCTTCATTCGTCTTTGGATAATCAAAACGTCATTGCAATAAAGAAGAAGGCCTACAGCTGCTGTCGCGATTAAAACGTATGGGAACAAATATGTGTAGGGCTGAATGCTGTCTCCGAATGCAATAATTAACAGTTTGCTGCCAACGAGACTTAAAGCTAAAACGCAAATACCCATTACGAGAATGAGCATTCCCATGGTTTTAATAAATGATTTGAGAAATAGAGCTCTATCTTTCTTGAGATCTGCAGCGAGTTTTCCGATTAGAGGGCTATACAAGTAGGTGGCAGCAACTTGAATTAAAACTGCAGGTGTCGCAACACTTGCATAATGTCCGAGTGCTTCGCTTCCGTTCACAATACCGAAATACTGGCGAACCGAAGATACAATGGAGTTGGCTAACAGACTAGCTAACATTGCAAAGAAGCATATTTTGGCCAACGATAATAGTGTTGAATTATCAAAAATGGGCTTGATGGAACCGAATCGTCTTGCGTGCGGCAAGTCGTAAACAATAGTGACAAGCATGCAGCTTACTGTCATTGAAACAATGGCAGTTGAAAGGCTATCCGTTAAGGCTAATCCAGCTGAAAAAGTACAAAGTGATAAAAAGCCTCGAATGAATTGCGAAATGCCGATATAGTCCATTCTTCCGTTCTTTTGATAAATGCCATACAGCACATCGCTAAAGCTCTCATCTGTTTTAAAGACAAGGTAAAGGAACGAGACGGTGATTAGACTCATTTGGCGATTTGTGGCTACGGGGATATAGACGGCGCAAACGATCCAGCCGATAAGAATTGTTATTAAGCGAAATGCGATATAGCTTGAGTTGCTGAATTGATTTGAAATATCAGATACTTGGAATGTGCGCACTTTATATAAAGCTATTGAGGCAAATATAATTCCCGTTGCCATTGCGAAGGCATAGAGACCGGAGTTTCCATAGGAAGACGAAAGCCTTACAACCATTACGGTCGTAACCCATTGGCAGCCAAGATAGCAAAGACATCCTATTGCATTAAAAAAGGTATTCTGTGCTACTGATAATGGCTCAATAGCTCTCTGCTTTGAATGTCTTTCATTTTGAATGTTCACGGTACTTAACCACACTTTTCGGTCTCATATAAATAGATGATGCATAATGATAGTGAAACTTTTGGTTGATGATAATTGTTTCACACTGTGTTCTATACTTTTAGGGTTACTGATGTTCTTCTAAGGATAATGATGGTTTCTAAATCGCGCGTGCTGGTGATAATTCCCGCATATAACGAGGAAGATAATATTGTTGCAACCGTTCAATCTGTCGTAGATTGTGGTTACGATTATGTTGTCGTTAATGACGGGTCGACAGATGATACCCTTCAGATTTGTAAGGACAATGGCATAAATGTGCTCGACTTACCTCAGAATTTGGGCATTGGTGGTGCTGTACAGGCGGGGCATAAGTATGCTCAACGGTTTGGTTATGACATTGACGTTCAAGTTGACGGCGACGGTCAACATGATCCATCGTATATCCCGCATCTAATTAAGGAGATTGCAAATGGAAGCGACCTCGTAATTGGGTCTCGCTTTCTTGAGAAGACCGATGGTTTTCAATCGACATTCATGAGGCGTCTTGGAATAAGGTGGCTTTCTTACGTTATTTCAATCACGACTCACTCTAGAATTTCAGATCCGACTTCTGGTTTTAGGGCATGTGGAGCAAAGGCGATAGGGCTTTTTTGTAAAAAGTATCCAGCGGATTATCCAGAACCGGACTCGGCTGTTGCTGCAATGGTTAAGGGTCTTACCGTTACCGAGGTACCGGTTGTAATGAAGGAGCGCCAGGGAGGAAAGTCTTCCATTTCTGGATTTAGCAGCGTTTATTACATGATAAAGGTAACACTTGCAATTATTATTTCCGCTTATTCGAATTGAGGATCTTTACTATGCAAATGTCGTTGCGTGTCGGAATAATTGCTGCATGCTTGCTTTTGGCCGTATTTGTCCTTCGCCTTGTTCTTAAAGATAAGCTGCAATTGAAGTATTCGCTTTTGTGGCTTGGGCTTGTTCTCGCGTTGCTGGTGTGTGCGCTTTTTCCCCAACCTTTATATGTGATATCGTCCTTTTTCGGGTTCGCGACTTTATCTAACTTCATTTTCGTTGTTGGGTTTTTATTTCTGTTATGTATTGTTCTTTCTCTGGGCTGCTTGTCGAGCAAGCAGACAACAGCTATCGCTAATTTAAGTCAACGGATAGCTCTATTGGAGAAAGAGATCGAATCAATCCGCGAGGAGTAATTTACGGTGTTTACTTCCGATGACCACACCTTCGTGGTTTGTGCATATGGTGAGTCTCCTTATTTGGGAGAGTGCGTCTCGTCTTTGATGAGCCAAACGGTCAGATCGAATATCATTATTTCGACTTCGACACCAAACAATCATATTCAGTCCATTGCTAATAAAAACGGTTTACCGCTATTTATCAATAGCGGTAAACCCGGAATTGCTCATGACTGGAATTGTGCCGTTGAGCATGCTGAGACGTCACTAGTCACAATTGCTCATCAGGACGATGTGTACCTTCCTGAATATACGAAGAAGATGCTCGAATGTGCAAATTTGGTCAGTGATATGTCGATCTTTTTTTCAGATTATGGAGAGCTCAGAAACGATGAACCCGTCGATGACACTCCTCTTTTGAATTTTAAAAGATTCCTGCTTCGAGGTATAAAGAAGAAAGGGTATTTTGCGAGCAGAAGGGAAAAGCATCGTCTTCTCTCATTCGGCTCTCCCATTTGTTGCCCATCGGTAACTTACAACTCTTCAATTCTCCCAACCCCTCTTTTTTTAGATGATATGAAATGCAGTCTTGATTGGGAAACTTGGGAGCGTTTTTCGCGCCTGGATGGCTCCTTTGTTTATTCGGCTAGCATTTTGATGCGGCATCGTATTCATGAAGGCTCTGAAACTACTGCTTCTATAAAAGATGAAACTAGAAGCAGGGAGGATCTAGAAATGTTTCTGAAGTTCTGGCCCAAACCTTTGGCCCGGATTTTGAACTATTTCTATTCATTCAGCATGCGCAGCAATGACGTATAGGATATATTCGTTTTTGCCCCTTAACTCTTGGAGCTTTTAATGCTTAATTGTAAATCGCTGGTCCGGTTTGCCGGATGCTTCTGCTTCATTTTATTTTGCTTATATTGGTTTATGTTAAATCCTAGACTGATTGTGCTCGTTACCGAAGCTGCGTTGTGCTTGGTCTTTCTTTTAATTGTTGCTAACGATTCTATTCGGATTTCCGATAATGCGAAGTACTTGCTATTACTTTTGTTTTTCTGTCTTTTAATGTGCTTTGTATTCACCCCTTTTTCTGTACCAGATGAAGCACATCATTTTTTTTCGTCTTATTGGCTTCTTGATATGTTGCCCGGCGGGCATGGGGTAGCATCTGACGGATTTTATGTTCGTTCATCAGATTACGATTTATACAGAAACACAGATCCTTATATATCTGGAGTGAACTATAACGATTTAATTAAGGGCCTTTTTTCGACTACATCTAATCTAAAAATCGAGAACTTTTCTGAAATAAGTTATACCTTTGGTGGCGAAAATATTCCTGCAAAGATTGGGTCTCTTGTAGGTCTTTTTCTAGGGCTCAGCTTAAATTTGAACTCATATTTAACGTTTTATCTTGGTCGTATTGGATCTATTGTCGTTTTTGTGGCCTGCTCTTTTTTTGCTTTTAAGACTGCTCCGAAGGGTAAATGCATCATTGCTTTTGTGTCTTTCCTGCCCATGACGCTCCATCTTGCGGCTTCTTATTCATATGATTCTGGAATTATCGGCTATTCTTTAATTGTATTTTCGCTTTTGATGAAGGGTTTTTTTTCTTCAGACGGTCACTTGGACAGCCGATTTATTGCGCTGGTGTTTCTGTTCAGCGCTTTACTTGCTCCGTGTAAAGTTATCTATTCAGGAATAATATGTCTATTTTTGCTTATCCCCTTATCTAAATTTAAGTCAAAACGCGATGGCAAGTTCTTTAAAATTGGCCTTGTGTTTGTAATGCTCACATCGGTAATTTTGTTTAGAACGGCGTCGATTGCTAACCTAACTGCCCAAAGCGGTCAATCGGTTCGCGGGCTAGAGACTGGCACTTTCTACACTCTCTCTGACATCATCTTTCATCCCTGTCACAGTTTTAAGATGCTTATGGCTACTTTTGATTCGTTAGGTGATTTTTATTGGTTGACTACTCTTGGTTATTCGCTTGGCTGGTTTCAAAAGAGTTTAATTATGCCGACCTTTTTAATGCTCCCATATTTGTTTTTTGGGTTCATGTGCCTTGTGGGGTCAGCGTCAGATGACCGCTATCTAGCTCCGAAAGTCGCCGTAGCATTTGTTGTGGCGTTTCTGGTTGCTTTTGCTGGAGCCTTTGTTTCGATGTGGATCGGATGGACGTTTAATACGGAGGAACTCATTATGGGTGTTCAGGGGAGGTATTTTTTACCCGCCCTTCCTGTGCTGATGTTTGGATTGAGGACAGCTAAAGTTAGATGCGAGGCGAATGTCTGCAATCTTGTGCTCTATGGCACCTGTCTCGCTAATTGCATCTATATAGTTAGATTGATCAGTATAGCGGCGCTTTAGCATCCTATATTCTGTCGGCATCCTATCCTTGCCGTTTGTGAGTGAATTGTTATCGTTAAAACTTTGCTAGAGAGTATTTCATCTGATTATTCTTATTAGTTTCTACTTTAAAAAGGTTGGTCACTTTTATGGGCATTAGTTATCGAGGGATATGTCGGGGATTCGGTGCCGCGTATATTCCGTTCTTCTTGCAGCAGAGCGAAATAGATAATATTTCTGTTAGCGTTGTTACAGATGCGGGGGCTAGCGTTCCGTTTTCGCTTCATTATCAACTTGAAGAAGAAGTTGCCACTATTGCGGTCCCTCTTCTTTCCTGTAAGGGCTTGTTGATTTCCGTAACCGGAAAGTGCGGGTTTAAAACAAGATTATCTTTTAATGCTATAAAATGGCTATCTCGATTCAATTATAAAATTAACTCTTCATTAACATCTCGGTTTAGGGATATTGAATCTGATTCATATTTTGGAAAAATACACGTTCGTTGTAATGTCGCAATTGAGGCATATAACAAAGATGAGATTATCATTAAGGGGGTTATTTGTTCCCCACAGCGAGATTCCGTTAAGAATGTATATGTGACTAACGGAGATTCAAACATACTCGATGAGTATCATGTCGGAATGGGACATCCTTCTCAGATTGGCTTTCAGGGTTTTCATCGCTACGAGACAAGTTTTTCATTGAGGATTCCTAAGGGCGATAAGACATTTTGCTTGGTTGCTTCTGGAGACTCCCCCTATGGCTCAGGTTTTCTGTCTCTCGACCCGGCTGCTGTTAAATTTATGCTGGATTCGAAGTCTCCAGTCTTTTATAAATCTGCTTATATTGAGTCCTATGCACACGCTTCAAAAATGCGAAATCGTTCGCTATCTTTCGTTCGCTCTAACGATGTTCCCTCAATTCAACAGGGTGTGAAATTTAGCATTATTGTTCCTCTCTTCAATACCCCTGTCTCTTTTTTCTGGGATATGGTTAATTCGGTTGAGGAGCAGGTTTATGAAAATTGGGAGTTAATTCTTGTAAATGCTAGCCCGAATAATGCTGCGCTTTCTGATGAGCTTGCTAGACTGTCGGATTCAAGAGTTAAGGTTGTTCCCTTAACTGAAAACAAGGGAATTGCTGAGAATACAAACGCCGGTATTGAGGCTGCTTCCGGTGACTACATTGTGTTTTTCGATCATGATGATACGCTCGACCGATTTGCCCTATACAGGTATGCGGAACGGATATCGATTCATCCTGAAACAGATGCCCTATATTGTGACGAAGACTTTTTAAATGAAGATGGTGAGTATGTCGACCCTCACTATAAATCTGACTTGAATCTCGATCTTTTACGTGTTCACAATTACATTACTCATTTGCTCTGTGTTCGTGTTTCATTCGTTAAAGATCTCATGCTTCGCAAATCATTCGATGGTGCACAAGACTATGATTTCTTGCTGCGTCTTTGCGAAAGAACTAAGAATATTTTCCATGTTCGCGAGGTTCTCTATCACTGGCGTATCAGCGATTCGTCTACCGCTAAGAGTGCTGGTAATAAGAATTATGCCGACGAGGCAGGCAAACGCGCTTTGCAAGAGCATTTGGATAGGTGCGGCCTAAATGCCGTAGCGGAGCTGACCGATACCCCCTGTTTCTATCATGTTTCATACGCCATTAAGGATGAGCCCCTTGTAAGTATTGTTATTCCAAATAAGGACAGCGTTGAAGTTCTCCGCAGATGTATTGATTCAATTGAAAGCAAAACATCTTATTCGAGCTACGAGATTCTTATTATCGAAAATAACAGTGTCGAGAAAGAGACATTCGAGTATTACGACAGCGTTTGCGCCACTTTTGATAATGTTCGAGTTGCAACCTGGGAAGGCCCCTTTAATTATTCTGCTATTAATAACTACGGTGTCGGTATGACCAATGGCGAGTACCTTTTGTTCTTGAATAATGATACTGAAGTTATTGAGCCGAACTGGCTTTCTTCAATGCTTGGTTTCTGCCAACGCGATGATGTGGGTGCCGTTGGCGCAAAACTTCTCTACCCTGATAACACCGTTCAGCATGCTGGCGTTTTAATGATTTACTGCAACAGCGAGAACGAAATGGGCGGCCCCATTCACGTCTTCAATAATATTGACCGTGACGATCCTGGCTATATGCGCCGAGCTGTAATCTCTCAGGACCTTTCCGCTGTTACTGCAGCCTGCATGATGACGAAACGCTCTATATTCGAACAGCTGGGCGGTTTTAATGAAAGTTTTGAAGTGGCCTTTAATGATGTTGATTATTGCCTAAGGGTTCGTTCTCTTGATCAGTTGGTCGTGTTTGATGCTGATGCGCTTCTTTACCACTATGAGTCGTTTAGCCGTGGTTATGAAACTGGTGCAAAGAGGGCTCGTTTTATGCGTGAACAGGGTAAATTGCGGACTGCATGGGCCGATTATTATGTAAATGGTGACCCTTACCATTGTCCGATGAGCACGCGTTAGCTTGCTTTGTCTGATGGGCCAGTCCGTACGTATGCAACCTAGTGCGGATTGGCCACTGTTTACTGACGAAGCCAAGCAATGCTTGGTCCCCTGGGCTCTCTGTAAATTTAATTGTGTATGTGTTCATTTGGTTCATGGTTCTTGTGCATAGTTCAAGCTTTTCAATTCCATTCATCTTAGAATGGAATTGAATTAAAACTATGTTTTGGAAGGCTTATCAGCTATGAAAGGCATCATCCTCGCCGGCGGGTCCGGCACCCGCCTGTACCCGCTCACGCTCGTGACCTCCAAGCAGCTGCTGCCGGTCTACGACAAGCCCATGATCTACTACCCGCTCAGCACCCTCATGCTGGCGGGCATCCGGGACATCCTGGTCATCTCCACGCCGACCGACCTGCCCAACTTCGAGCGCCTGCTCGGGGACGGCTCGCGCTACGGCGTGAACCTCTCCTACGCCGAGCAGCCCTCGCCGGACGGCCTGGCCCAGGCCTTCACCATCGGCGAGGAGTTCATCGCCGGCGAGCCGTGCGCGCTCGTGCTCGGCGACAACATCTTCTACGGCAACGGCCTGTCGCGCCACCTGACGCGCGCCGTCCAGAACGCTGAGTCGGGCCGCGCCACTGTCTTCGGCTACCACGTGGACGACCCCGAGCGCTTCGGCGTCGTCGAGTTCGACGGCGAGGGGAGGGCCGTCTCCATCGAGGAGAAGCCCGCAGAGCCCAAGAGCTCCTACGCCGTCACCGGCCTGTACTTCTACCCGGGCGACGTGGCCGCCAAGGCTCACAAGGTTCAGCCTTCCGCGCGCGGTGAGCTGGAGATCACCACGCTCAACCAGATGTACCTGGAGGAGGGGACGCTGTCCGTGGTGACCCTCGGACGCGGCTACGCGTGGCTGGACACCGGCACCATGGAGAGCCTGCACGAGGCCGCGGAGTTCGTCCGCGCCGTGGAGCACTCCCAGGACCTGCCGGTCTCGGTCCCCGAGGAGATCGCCTGGGAGAACGGCTGGATCACGACCGCGGAGCTGGAGGAGGCCGCGAAGGCCTACGGCAAGTCGGTCTACGGCCAGCACCTCAAGAAGGTCGCCGCCGGCGAGATCGTCAACAGCCCGCGCGAGTACTAGCGCCTTCTTGCTTTCTTTTAGGGGCCACCGTTATTTGGTGGCCCCTTTCGTTATGATTACGGTGACCATATAGCCAATATGATTGGGAGTGGATGTGTTAAGCGTCTACTTTGGCGATATGCCAGAAGCGATTTACAACACAGCGACATATTTCAAAAACTCTTACCGGTCTTCTTGGATTACGGATCCCTATGCGGTCTCGATAATTAAAGATGTCGATCGATCGGATGTTGTCTCCGAAAACGTCATCGAAAGCCCTGTGCTTGGTTCCATCTCCCCACTCCAGCTTTCTGGTGGCGTGAAAACGTTGCTGCTTATGAGATTTGATCGTAAGCATATTTTTAACGCTTCGACCTGTGGTGATAACTGTGCCAAGTGGATTCTCGACATCGCGAAAGACCGCAAGCTCGTTGTGAATCTCTATCATGTGATGGACTTTGGTCGCGAGGAGTTTAAAATCAAAGTCGTGAACAGCGGTCGAATCGTTCATAACATGGCCGAATTGATTCACGAGTCAATTCCGTATCTGTAGGTGCTGCTTATGAACGGTTCGCATCTTGTTAAGATTTCCCGCCGTAGGGGAACCAAGTACACATTTACCATCAAGCGAAACATCACTATTGTGCGTGGCGATAGCGGCACGGGTAAGACGACACTGTTTGATATGGTCGCAGACTACATGCGAACGGGTGAGCAGTCGGGTGTTTCCTTGCAATGCGATTGTCCCTGTGTCGCCCTGACCGATTATGATTGGCGAAACCAGCTTTCGTCCGTTCATGACTCGATTGTATTTGTCGATGAGGGCTTAAAAGAGATTCATTCTGATGAGTTTGCCCATCATGTGCTGTATTCCTCGAATTATTTCGTGCTGATCTCAAGGGCTGATTTTCCTAATCTTCCGTATAGCGTGGATGAGATTTATAAGATTAAGACGAGCGGAAAATACCATTCTTTCGTCCCTGTTTATCAAGATCGTGGGAATCATCGTTATGCTATTTCCCGGTCGGCTCCAAAACAGGACTTTTCTATCCTTCTATGCGAGGACAGCAAGTCTGGTTTCCAGTTCTTTGAACGGCATTTCGCTGACAGTGAGCTTTCCTGTGCTTCGGCCATGACGAACAGCGCGATTTTGGGCTGGTTGGATCAGCATCTCGACGATCGCGTGTTTGTTGTTGCGGACGGAGCGGCATTTGGGTGCTATGCGGACCGCGTCCTTAAGCTGCAAGACATTCACCGCGATGCTGTTACGGTTTGTCTTCCCGAGTCATTCGAGTGGCTTCTACTGAGCTCCGGCGTAATTTCAGGGCTAGATGTTAAGACGGTTTTGAAAACCCCAGAAGCCTTTGTAAACAGTGAGAAGTTTAAAAGCTGGGAGGATTTCTTCTATAAATACTTACGTGAAATAACTGGGGATTCGGTTTTTCACTACGACAAAGACTGCATTCCGGAGGCGTTTTGTACAGGAGGTAATTCAGCGAAGGTTATGGCTCTTATCGCATGCCGAAATGTCCGATAGTTTTGTTGAATAGCGTCGCGGCGTCACTTCCTGCGGCATACTAAAGAAGCTGTACATGCTTCAGATTGGATTTTCATGTCTGAGATTTTTGAACCCAAGAACATTATCGTCACGGGCGGCTGCGGCTTCATCGGCAGCAACTTCGTCCACTACGTGGTCGACAACCACCCCGGGGTCCACGTGACCGTTCTGGACAAGCTGACCTACGCCGGCAACCCCGAGAATATCGCGGGCCTGCCCTCCGACCGCGTCGAGCTCGTCGTCGGCGACATCTGCGACGCCGAGCTGCTGGACCGCATCGTCCCCGGCCACGACGCGATCGTCCACTACGCCGCCGAGTCCCACAACGACAACTCCATCGCCGACCCCGAGCCGTTCCTTCGCACCAACGTGGAGGGCACCTTCCGCCTGCTGGAGGCCGTGAGGAAATACGGCGTCCGCTACCACCACGTCTCCACCGACGAGGTCTACGGCGACCTGGCGCTCGACGACCCCGCCAAGTTCACCGAGGAGACGCCGTATCACCCGAGCAGCCCGTACTCGAGCACCAAGGCGTCCTCCGACATGCTCGTGCGCGCCTGGACCCGCACCTACGGCCTTCGCACCACGATCTCCAACTGCTCCAACAACTACGGCCCCTACCAGCACGTGGAGAAGTTCATCCCCAGGCAGATCACCAACATCGTCGACGGGGTCAAGCCGAAGCTCTACGGCCGCGGCGAGAACGTCCGCTACTGGATCCACACCGAGGACCACTCCTCGGCCGTCTGGGACATCCTGACCCGCGGCCGCATGGGGGAGACCTACCTCATCGGGGCCGACGGCGAGAGGGACAACATCACCGTGCTCCGCATGATCCTCGAGGCCATGGGCCGCGACCCCGAGGACTTCGACTGGGTCGCCGACCGCCCCGGCCACGACCGCCGCTACGCCATCGACTCGACCAAGCTCCAGCGCGAGCTCGGCTGGAGGCCGGCGCACACCGACTTCGCAGAGGGGCTTAAGCAGACGATCGACTGGTACGTGGAGAACGAGTCCTGGTGGCGCCCGGCCAAGGAGGCCACCGAGGCCCGCTACCGGGCACAGGGCCAGTAGGCCGAACCCCGACGGACCGCACCGCGGGGCGCCCGCGCGGGGCCGCAGGGCATGGGGATGATCCTGCGTCCCCGCGCGGGCGCCCCCGGTTACCCAACCTCTTCGATAGGAGCTTTTCCCACATGGCAGACATCGCATTCGAGAAGGACCTCTCCGTCGCCGAGACCGGCATCGAGGGCCTGAAGGTCGTCGACCTCGCCGTCCACGGCGACTCGCGCGGCTGGTTCAAGGAGAACTGGCAGCGCGCCAAGATGACCGCCCTGGGCATCCCGGACCTCCGCGTCGTCCAGAACAACATCTCCTACAACGACAGCCGCGGCGTCACCCGCGGCATCCACGCCGAGCCCTGGGACAAGTTCATCTCCGTGGCGCGCGGCAGCGTATTCGGCGCATGGGTGGACCTGCGCGAGGGCAGCGCCACCTACGGGAAGGTCTTCACCTGCACCCTGGACCCGTCCAAGGCCATCTACGTCCCGCGCGGCGTGGGCAACTCCTTCCAGGCGCTCGAGGACGGCACCGCCTACACCTACCTGGTGGACGCCCACTGGTCCCTTGAATTGAAGAAGACCTACACGTTCGTGAACCTCGCCGACCCCGAGCTCGCCATCGAGTGGCCGATCCCGCTCGAGCAGGCCACCGTCTCCGAGGCCGACCTCAACCACCCGATGCTGAAGGACGTCGTCCCCATGGCGCCCAAGAGGACGCTCGTCACCGGCTGCAACGGCCAGCTGGGCCATGCGGTGCGCGCGCTCGCCGAGGAGCGCGGCGTGGCCAAGGACTTCGACTTCTGCGACATCGACACCTTCGACATGTCCGACCCGGACGCCTACGCACAGTACGACTGGTCGCTCTACGGCACCGTCATCAACTGCGGCGCCTACACGGCCGTGGATAAAGCGGAGACCCCCGAGGGCCGCGTGACCGCCTGGAGGGCCAACGCAACCGGCCCGGCGCTTCTCGCCCGCACCTGCGCCGAGCACGGCATCACCCTGGTCCACGTGTCCTCCGACTACGTCTTCGACGGCACGGCCGAGGTCCACACCGAGGAGGAGCCCCTCAGCCCGCTGTCCGTCTACGGCCAGACCAAGGCCGCCGGCGACATCGCCGTGGCCGGGTGCCCGCGCCACTACATCATGCGCAGCTCCTGGGTCATCGGCGAGGGGCACAACTTCGTGAAGACCATGAAAATGCTGTCCGACCGCGTCGCCGACCCCGAGGACGGGCTCGCGCAGGTCACCGTCGTGGACGACCAGCTGGGACGCCTGACCTTCACGCGCGACATGGCGCAGGCCATCTTCCATGTGCTGGACGCGAAGGCCCCCTACGGCACCTACGATTGCACCGGCTCCGGCGCCGTGAAGAGCTGGGCCGACATCGCCCGTGCCGTCTTCGAGGCCGCCAACGGCAACGGGGACAAGGTCTTGCCGGTATCGACCGCCGACTACTACGCGAGCGCCGCCGGTCCCGTCGCCCCGCGCCCGGTCCACTCCGCGCTCGACCTTTCCAGGCTCGAGTCGGTCGGGTTCAACATGCCCGACTGGGAGGAAGAGCTGGGGGAGTACCTCAAGACGCTCTAGCCGCTATTAACTTTTCGAGAGTAAAAGCCGCCGCTTGTTAACGGCGGCTTTTCTTATGCCTGGCGTATAGACCCGCTGCAACAAGGGCGACGGTGGTCGCCAGACTCACTGCAAGCCCAGAAAGGGCGCCCGGAGTCTTGTAGGTCATCACGATCCTATTCGCGCCTTTCTGCACGTTCAGGGACGACAGGCCCTTATCGGCGGCGGGCGTTAGTTCTGCGGCGGTTCCGTTTACCGTTATGTTCCAGCCCTCATCGTACGGAACGCTCAGCAGCAGGTTGCCGTCATACTTGGCGGTATACTCGCCTTCGATCCTTCCGTCCTTAAAAACCGTCGGAACAAATTCGTTCGTCTTAAGCTCGTTCATAATCTGCTGGAAAACGTCCAGATTGAGGGCGTAAAAGATCGGCTCATTGTCTTGGGGCATGTCCGTATAACCCTCTGCGACTCCGATTGACACCGTATGCTGGCTCGGGGTGTCCGATGCATCCGCAATCTGGCGGATATTATTGTCGAATCTCCAGGCCTCGTTTGTGATCGTTCGCTGGTCGATGGTAAGGGTGACTGGCCAATAACTGCCGGCGGTCGCATCTTTGTTAATGTAGAGGTATCCGATGGACTCCGCCGGAACGGTAACGCTCCATTGCTTTTGGTTCTCACCATTTTCCGTGTTCGTAGCCTCGATTTTGGTATAGAGCTCTACCTCGCGGCCCAGGATTTTGCTGTATAGGTCATTTTGCTTTTCGAAGGGGTTCTTGCCCTCTAACGTGCTGTTTTGAACGCCGCTCGAAGCTGCGATGCCAGCGCTGAGCGCATTGGGATTCTCGTAGACCGTGCTTGCGGAGTCGGTTTGATTTGCCTTTGCCGTAACGTATCCTGCGGGGCTGTGTTCGGCAATGGCGTACTTAACTCCCAGCAGGGCATCGACGGCAAGAATGGGTTCGGCATAACGGGTCGAAAACTCGCCGGCGCTGCTGTATCCAAGGGAGTTGAGCAATGCAATTGCCTGCGGGTTATTTGCGGATGAGTAGGACGACAGCTGGTTGTACCCAAGCGCTAAGCCCTCGTTGAGGGCGGCGCTATCGGTGCGCGTGGTCGTTCGATCGATGCGGTAGAATGACGCAGAATCCTGGTCTTGAATGGCTGTGATCGTGTTGGTTGCGGTAGTCACATAGGTACAGTTGGCATCTTCGGAATAGCCTGCGTACAGTTGGTTCCACATCACATGGGCGTTGATAAACAACTCAATTGCGGTGATTGTCAGGATTGGTAATACGACGGCGGGTCGATAGACATGACGAAATTTGGGCTGGCCCTCGAACACCTGCAACGAATAGCCTGCGGCCCACATCGTAAAGAAGCCCAGCAAAAAGGCTGTGCGCGAATAGAACCCGTTGGGAACGCGCATGCCGCACCAGATGTACTCGAGCGGGCTCAAAACGGAGCTAGCGATCAGGACGGCTGTGACGACGAACGTTGCGATGCGTATCTTGGCCGAAACCTTGCGGTTAAACAGTAGGCTTATTGCAAGTAACATCATGATTACGCCGCAATAGAACTGCGGCGTGTTCCCGTTATTCACCCACATGCCGGGGATGAAGCCCCTGATGAGCGATTTGAGGCCTGTTTTAAGCAAGGGGCCAAGTGCCAGCACGGGGCCGCCTTTTGCCATGGCAAGGATGGTCGGCAAAAAGGTCCAGGCGGACAGGAGCAGCCCAAGCATCATAGCCCCTGCAAATCGTAGGGCCCGGTCGAGCGTGAGCATCCAGCTAAATCCTTCTGCAGCGACGTAATCGACAAACTCAACCAATACGAAGATGCAGAGGAATAGGATGTTGATATAGGCCGTATACCAACAGAACATGACATTGAGAGCAATCGCAATAACGAGGCGTACCATATTTTGTTCGCGAATGAGCTCGTAGCATCCGAAGGCGCAGATGGGTAGCAGGATAAGGCAATCAATCCAGAGCGGATTACACAAATTACTTATGGTCCAGCTGCAAAACGTGAACGAGAGGGATAGCAAGAATGCGGCGGGCTTGGACAGGTCAAAGCGCTTTTGCACATACCAAGCGCTGCTGATGTGGATGCAGCCCAGTTTGAGCGCGGTTATGGCAAATACGAAGAGCGTCAGCTTGTCTGCGGGAAACAGCACACAGAGCAGGTTGAAGGGGCTGGCGAGGTAGTAGCTATAGAGCCCCCATGTGTTCATGCCGAGTCCCTGTGAGAAGGAATAGCGAAGGTTTGCCTCGCCTAAAAGGACGCGGCGAAACCACGCAAAGAAGTCGATGTATTGGTATTTGAGATCGTTGGTGAGAAACGATTTGTCGCCAAAGGGGTAGACATGCCCTGCCGCTGCAAGTGCGACAAAGAGTGCGACGGAAAATGCGAAGCAGGCGGCGTAGAACGCCACATTCTTGAGCGTGCTGTTATTGGGCCGTGTCATCAGATTCCTCGTTGGATTCTCGAATGATATAGATGGGACGTCGCTTGGTTTCCAAGTAGGCTTTTGCCAAGTATTCACCGATGATTCCCAGGCACAGGAGCTGCATGCCGCCAAACAGCGTTATGAGGCAGGCAAGGGAGGGCCATCCGCCTACGGGGTCGCCCCAAACAAGCGTTTTGACCAGGATGACGATAAATCCCAGGATGGCGATGAGACAGAAAACGATACCCGTGAGGGCGGCGAGGGAGAGCGGCGCTGTGGAAAAAGCGACGATGCCGTCGATGGAATAGAGGAGCAGCGACCAAAAGCTCCATTTGGTCTCGCCGGCCACGCGGTTGACGTTTACGTAGGGGAGCCATTTGGTTTTGAAGCCAACCCAGCCGTAAATGCCCTTGGAGAATCGGTTGTATTCGCCCATGGAGATGATGGCGTTGACCATAAGCCGCTTCATGAGCCTAAAATCGCGTGCTCCGTCGACGATGTCGGCCTTTGAAATGCGGTTGATGATCTTGTAGAACATACGGGCACAGAACGACCTGATGGGAGGCTCGCCTTCGCGGGTGGTCCTGCGTGTGGCGACGTTGTCGTAGTTTTCGGTCTGCAAGATCTCGTACATCTGCGGTAGGAGCGAGGGCGGGTCCTGCATGTCGGCGTCCATGGTGGCGACATAGTCGCCCTTTGCGTGCTGGAGTCCGGCGAGTAGCGCCGCCTCCTTGCCAAAGTTACGCGAGAAAGAGTGCCAGCGGATGGCGTATGGATGCGCCGCCGCGGCTTCTGCTTTCATGACGGCAAGCGTTTTGTCTGCCGAGCCATCGTCGATGAGGACGGCTTCAAAGGAGATCTCGGGGTCCTGCTGAGTCATGATGCGAACGACGCCATCGAGCTCTTTGAGAAAGATCGGAAGTGATTCCTGCTCGTTGTAGCACGGCACGACGATGGAGATGAGCGGCATGGTGGTTTACCTCTCGCTTGGCTTGGAAGTAGGGTGGCCGGGCTGGTCATCGTAGGCGTATTTGCTGTACACGTTGACCTCCCACTGCTTTTTCTCAACCTTTGCCACAGAATCCAGGATGAATCCGGTCGCAAGGCTCAGTCCGCACAGGAACATAAACGAGGCGGCGAGCATGGCGGTGGGGAAGCGCGGGACCAGACCGGTCTGAAAGTACTCAACAAAGATAGGAATGCCCAAAGCCAGGCCGATAATCGCGAATAAAAGCGCAACCAGACTGAAGAACTTCAGCGGGCGGTAGTCCTTGAACAGCGTGCCGATCATCGTAACGACTTTAATGCCGTCGCTCACGGTATTGAGCTTGGACTCGGAGCCTTCCGGACGGTCGCGGTACTCGATGGGTACATCTTTGATGCGCCAGCGGTGGTCGACGGCGTGAATCGAGAGCTCGGTTTCGATCTGAAAGCCCTCGGAAAGCACGGGGAAGGTTTTAACGAACGGGCGGCTCATGGCGCGGTAGCCGGTCATGACGTCATCGAAGCTGTAACCATAGATCCACTTGATCATGGCGCGGACCAGATTGTTGCCAAAGCCGTGGAAGGCACGCTTGTTTTCCTCGGCGTAGGTGCCGTTGGAAAGGCGATCGCCTACGGTCATATCGGCCGTGCCGTTGAGGATGGGCTCGCAGAGGGCTTTGGCCGCCTCGGCGGGGTAGGTGTCGTCTCCGTCGACCATCAGGTAGCAATCGGCGTCGATATCGCGAAACATCTGGCGGCACACGTTGCCCTTTCCCTGACGGGGCTCAAAGCGGACTGTGGCGCCGTGCTCGGTGGCGATGCGTGAGGTATCGTCCGACGAGTTGTTGTCATAGACATAGACCGTCGCCTGCGGAAGCTCGCGGTGAAAGTCGTCGATGACTTTTCCGATCGTGAGCGCTTCGTTGTAGCAAGGGATGATGACGGCGATGGATTCAGAATTCACTTAATGCTCCTTATACATTCAATCCTAGAAAGTATAGCCGTTTGGGCCTGGCATCCTAAGATGTGGGTTAGTTCTCCAGTTTTGTTGCGCGAATCGTTTGCATGGCCGTCGGGTCTATACTGTTCGTTTGTCAACGATTACGAGTAAAGGAGTTGCATCCGTGTCGGATCAGACAAAGCAACAAGAAACTCGCAGTCTGCCTGCGACGTTTGCTAAGAACGAATTTGAGAAGGACGCGTTTATCCTTCGTCAGCTGGTTACCAAGGATTTTAAGATCAAGTATCGCCGTAGCGTTCTGGGCGTCGCATGGTCGGTGCTCAACCCGCTGCTGATGATGATCGTCATGGCCATCGTGTTCTCGACGATTTTCGCCCAGGGCCGCAATGGCTCGATTACGCCCGAGATGTACCCGCTCTACTTGATCGTGGGTAACGTGACCTTTGCCGTCATGTCCGAGTCTACGAACCAGGCCCTGACGTCGATCGTGGGTGCTGCCCCGCTGCTCAAGAAGGTTAAGGTGCACCGCTGGGTCTTCCCAGTACAGAAGGTGCTCTTCTCGCTGGTTAACTTTGCCTTCTCGCTGGTCGCCGTTGCCATCGTTATGCTGTGGTTCCGCGTTATGCCTTCTTGGCACCTGATTCTGCTGCCGGTCTGCCTGCTGCTGCTTATGTGCTTCTGCATGGGCCTGGGCATGATGCTCTCCGCCCTCACGGTCTTTTTCCGCGATGTCATGCATCTGTGGAGCGTCGTCATTACGGCTTGGACCTACATTACGCCCATCTTCTGGACGACCGACTTCGTTGCGCAAATGCCGCATCTCGTGCGCATTCTGGTCTATGCGAACCCCATGTATAACTACCTGCAGTTTATGCGTGATATCTTCCTGTTCCAGACTACGCCCTCGCTTATGACGTTTGGTATGTGCGTCGCTTGGGCGGTTCTTGCGCTTGTTATTGGCTACACCGTGTTCCATAAGTCCGAGCGCAAGTTCATCCTCTACATCTAAGGAGTGCTGTGATGACTGAATCTGTTGTTGATTACAGCGAGCAGCCTCTGGCTGTCGAGGTCGACGACGTCACCATGATCTTTAACATGGCGTCCGAGTCGCTGACCAACCTCAAGGAGTACTTCATCAAGCTTGCCAAGCACGAGCTGTTCTTTGAGGAGTTTAGGGCGCTTAAGCACATCTCGTTTGATATTCATCGCGGCGAGGTTGTGGGTCTGGTCGGCACCAATGGCTCCGGCAAGTCTACGATGCTCAAGATTATCGCTGGCGTTCTTGAGCCTAGCGAGGGCAGCGTTAAGGTGCACGGTAACATCGCGCCGCTGATTGAGCTTGGTGCCGGCTTTGACCCCGAGCTGACCGCCCGCGAGAACATCTATCTGAACGGTGCCCTGCTCGGCTATACCAAGGAGTTCATCGACGCCAACTTTGACGGCATTATCGAGTTCGCTGAGCTGCAGAACTTTGTCGATATGCCGCTTAAGAACTTCTCCTCGGGCATGGTGGCGCGTATCGCCTTTGCAATCGCGACGATTACCGAGCCCGATATTCTGATCGTTGACGAGACGCTGTCCGTCGGTGATGTGTTCTTCCAGCAGAAGTGTGAGGCTCGCATTCAGCACTTTATCCAGAGCGGTGACGTGACGGTTCTGTTCGTTTCGCACTCCATGGAGCAGGTTGAGCGCATCTGCCAGCGTGCCGTTTGGATTGAGAAGGGTGACCTTCGCATGGACGGCCCGGTCGATGAGGTCTGCAAGGCGTATCGCGAGCAGTTCAACTAGGTTATAATTACTTGCGCCCGACAGGCTTGCGCTTGCTTGGGCGTGCGGTTATTTGCTCCATTAGCTCAGTTGGATAGAGCAGGGGACTTCTAATCCCAAGGTCGACGGTTCGAATCCGCCATGGAGCACCATCGTTTATTAAGCCCGGACCGCTTGGTGGTCTGGGCTTTTTCATCTTGTATGCTGCTGAAGCCGAGCGCGAGCAAGCCGCTGCTGTTTGTTGGGGTTGGCATTTTACTTTTCCAGATGCTCTTTCAGCAGCTCCAGCGCGTGGGCGTAGCCCTGGAGGCCTTCGCCGGTGATGGTGGCGAAGCAGGCTAGGCGTGCATAGCTCACCTGGCGGAAGTCCTCGCGCGTCTCTACGGCGCTGATGTGCACCTCGACGGCAGGGATGGCGACGGCCTTGAGGGCGTCAAGGATTGCCACGCTGGTGTGCGTGTAGGCTGCCGGGTTGATGACGATGCCGTCGACCTTGCCGTAGGCCTCCTGGATCTTGTCGACGATGCTGCCCTCGTGGTTGGACTGGAAGACCTCGACCTCGTCGAAGCCCTGCGCGGCACCTGCCTCCTGGCAGATCTGGACCAGGCGGTCGTAGTTGTCGCTACCATAGATGCCCGGCTCGCGAATGCCGAGCATGTTGAGGTTGGGGCCGTTGATGACGAGTGCTTTCATGGTTGCTTCCTTTGCGGTTGGAAAGCCACCACAAAGGTGTCTGTCCCCTTTGTGGTGGCTTAGGTTAGAGAGCGGGTGGGAGGGTCTCGAGGAGGGCTTGGGCGGTGTTGGTGGCGCAGTCGCGTGAGTCGATGATGTAGTCGGCCCAGGCGCGGTAGCGCGGCATGCGCTGCTCGGCGAGCTTATCGATGCCATCGCGCGCGGTGATGGGGCGGCCCTTGTGGGCGAGCTCGTCGAGCTTGCGGTTGAGCATCACAATCTGGCTGTTCTGGTGCAGCAGCGGGTAGTTCTCGTCGCGTGTGACCACGCCGCCGCCGGTGGAGAGCACCAGGCCGCTGCGCTTGGAGATGTCGGCCAGCGCAGCCGTCTCCTGTTCGCGGAAGGCCGCCTCGCCGCGCTCGACGATAAAGTCGGCACAGGGCATGCCCAGACGCTCCTCGAGCGCGCAATCCAAGTCGATGTGCTCGCGACCCGTGAGCTGGGCGATCTGCTCGCCCACGCGGGTCTTGCCCGAGCCCGGCATGCCAATCAGCGCGATGTTCTGCTCGCGGCGGGACAGACGCTCCGTTACGTCCAAGATACGCTTGCGCGGGGTAGCTTGGCCGGTGTAACGCTCTACAGCCTGTGCCGCCTGTGCCACGAGCATGAGCAGGCCGCCGATGCAGGGGATGCCGCGGCGCTCGGCCTCGAGCATCAGACCCGTGCGGGCGGGGTTGTAGACAATGTCGATGACGCCCTCGAGCGCATCGAGGCCTTCGAGCGTGCAGGGAGCGTCGGGGCAGTGGGGGAACATACCGGCGGGCGTGCAGTTGACGAGCAGCGTTGCATCGGACTGCTGAGCGATGTTGCTGTAATTGACCTCGCTCGTGCGACCCACGGGTACGACGATGGCGCCCAGATCTCCGAGCACCATACTGGCCGTAGTACCCGCGCCACCGGTGGCACCGAGCACGAGGACCTTCTTACCGGCAACCTCAACGCCCAACTCTTCGACCAGGCACTGAAAACCAAAGTAGTCGGTGTTGTCGCCGCGCAGGCGGCCGTCGGGCAGGCGCGTGATGGTGTTGACGTTGCCCATACGCTCGGCCAACGGACTCAGCTCGTCCAGGTATTCCATGACGGCGCGCTTGTAGGGGATGGTCACGTTGGTGCCCTCCCACTCGTCGCCTGTCACAAAGGCCGCGAGGTCCTCGGGCTCGCGCTCAAATCGCACGTAATCGAGCCCAGCGAGCTCTTTGTAGATGGTCGGGGTGTAGCTGTGGCCCAGCACGCGGCCCAGCACACCGTAGGGGCGGGTTGCGGCGGTATCGGTCATCTAGAGCACCTCCGTGTAGCTGCCAAAGTAGGTGAAGCTCTCGCACACGTCGTCGATGGAATCGAGCAGGTCGTCGAGGGCCTTGCTGCCAAAGGGGCAGTCCAGATCAAAGTAGAACATAAACTCAAAGTCGCGGCCGGGGATGGGGCGGCTCTCGAGCTTGATGAGGTTGATGTTGAGTGCGTAGAAGCGCTCGAGCACGCGATAGAGGGCGCCCGGCTCGTTGGCCGTGGTGATCATGAGCGAGGTGCGATTAGCGCCGGGGTAGACGCGCGGCTCGCGGCTGATGACGACAAAGCGCGTGTAGTTGTTGTCCGAGTCTTGGATATTGGGCTCCAGCACCTCGAGGCCATACAGCGTGGCACAGCTGCGCGAGGCGATGGCGGCGACGTCGGTGCGCTCGGAGTTGGCGACCATCTCGGCCGACATGGCCGTGTTGGGGTACTTGGTGGCGTGCAGGCCGTGGGACTCGATAAAGCCGGCACACTGGGCAATGGCTTGGCCGTGGCTGTAGACCTCGCGCACGTCCGCGAGCTTGGTGCCGGGCTTGACGAGCAAGTTGTGGTCGATCTTGAGGCGAAGCGAGCGCACGATGTGAAAGTCGAACTGGGCGAGCAGGTCGTAGACGGCGTTGACCGATCCGGCGGTGGAGTTCTCGATGGGCAGCACGCCAAACTCGCAGAACCCGTCGCGCACGGCTCGCATGACGCCCTCAAAGGTCTCAAAGAACGCGATGTCGGGCACGTCGAAGAGTTTGCACGCGGCGATCTGGCTATAGGCACCTTCCACGCCCTGGCAGGCAACGGTGGCCGTTTGAGGGAAGGGCGTGTCAAAGGCTGCAGCCGTGGCGTGGGCCTTTTGCGAGATGGTGATGCCCTTGAGCTCGTTGATGTAGCGCTGCTGCTCGGCCTTGCTCATGCTCATGAGAAGACGGAACAGGGCGATGGTCTGTGCCTCGTAGCGCTCGGGCGCGCGGCTGGCGAGGTTGTTGAGCTTGGAGCGCTCGCGGGCGGGGTCGAAGACGGCCTTGCCCATCTCGATTTTTGACTTAGCGACCTCGGTGGCAATGTCCATGCGCTCGACAAAGCTGTTGAGGAGCGTGGTGTCGATGCCATCGATGGTCTGGCGAATATCGGCAAGGTCCATGGAGGCCCCTTTCACGTAACGGCTGAGTTGACAGGCAACCCAGGTGAGGCGGGTTAGAGCTGGGCGGCGTCCTCGAGGAGGGCGTCCCAGATGGCGAGGGCGGCGGCTGCCTCGGCTACGGGGACGGCGCGCGGGACGATGCAGGGATCGTGGCGGCCGTGGACCGAGAGCTCGGCATTTTCCATGGCGTCCATGTCCACGGTCTGCTGCTCGCGGCCGATGGAGGGTGTCGGCTTTACGGCCATACGCCACATGACGGGTGCGCCGGTGGAGATGCCGCCCAGAATACCGCCGGCGTTGTTGGACTCGACCGCAATCTTGCCGGTCTCGGCATCTACGCGGTACGGATCGTTGTTCTCGCTGCCGCGCATGGCGGCCACGGCAAAGCCCATGCCAAACTCCACACCCTTTACGGCGGGAATGCCAAACGCGATCTGTGCGATGCGGTTCTCGATGCCGTCGAACATGGGGTCACCGATGCCCGCGGGAAGCCCGTAGATGCCGCACTCCACGATGCCGCCGATGCTGTCGAGCTCGTCGCGCGCGTCTAGGATCTCCTCGCGCATGCGGCTGGCTGCGGCGGCGTCAATGCACGGCAAATCGTTCTTGAGAATCGCCTTGCGGTCGGCCTCGCGATAGACCATGTCGTCCATCGGTAGGTCGGAGATGCCGCCGATCTGCGCGACATGCGCCATCACCCGAATGCCACGGGCCTCGAGTGCCTGCAGTGCAATGCCGCCAGCGATGCATAAGGGGGCCGTTAGGCGGCCGGAGAAATGTCCGCCGCCGGCGACGTCGTGCATGTTGTGGTACTTGACGCGCGCCGGAAAGTCCGCATGTCCCGGACGGGGCTTACGGCGCAACTCGGAATAGTCCTTGGAGCGCGTGTTGGTGTTCTCAATGATCGCGGCGATGGGTGCGCCGGTAGTGTGTCCATCGACCACACCGGCAATGATATGCGCGGCGTCGGCCTCACGGCGCTTGGTCGCGGTCTCGTCGCGGCCGGGGGCGCGACGGTCCAAAAAGGCCTGCAGCTGCTCCTGGTCAACGGCGATACCGGCGGGAATGCCATCGAGTGAGCAGCCGATAGCAGGGGAGTGCGACTGGCCAAAGATGCTCAGATGCAAGACGTTGCCAAAGGTCGAGGACATGCTATTCCTCCTCGAGCGTGACCTTGCCGCCCAGCAGGCGGTAGTGGTCAAAGAAATCAGGATAGGACTTGTTGACGGCCTCGGCGCCGTGGATCATGACTTCGCCAGTGGCGCGGCTCGCAGCGATGGCGGCCATCATGGCGATGCGGTGGTCGTTGTGCGAATCGACCTCGCCGCCGGTAAAGGCGTCGACACCCTTGATGATGAGGTCGTCGCCGGCAATGCGCACCTGTGCGCCCAGTGCGGTGAGCTCGCGGGTGGTGGTGGCCAGACGGTCGGATTCCTTGATGCGCAGGCGGGCGCAGTCGCGGATGAACGTGCGGCCTTGCGCCAGCGATGCCACGGCAGAGATAACGGGCACCAAGTCGGGGATGTCGTGCGCGCTCATCTCAAAGCCGGCGAGCTTGTCGGACTGCACGGTGGCGGCGTTGGTGGAGCGCACGATGCGGGCGCCAAAGCGCGAGAGCGCGGCAAGCACGTTGCGGTCGCCTTGCGCAGAGCTGAGCGACACGCCCTCGACGGTGATGGGGTCGGTACCGATGGCGCCGGCACACAGCCAAAAGGCGGCGTTGGACCAGTCGCCCTCGACAGCAACGTTGCCTGGAGTGCGGTACGAGCCGCTGTCCACGCGGAAGTTCGTGATCTCGGGCTGGCCGTCCTTGGCGGGGATACGCTCGACGTTGACCTCGACGCCGAAGGCCTTCATGGCCTGGATGGTCAGGTTGATATAGGGGCGGCTCTCGATAAGGCCGGTTACCTGCACGCAGGAGGGCTGGGCCAAAAGCGGGGCTGCCAGCAGCAAGCCGGAGATGTACTGCGAGCTCACATTGCCCGGCAGGATAAAGGTGCCCGGGCGCATGCGGCCGCTTGTCTTGAGCGGGAAGCCGCCCAGACCCTGCAGGTCGCAGCCGGCGGCAATGATCTCGTCGGAGAGCGGGGAGAGGGGGCGTGCGCCCAGGCGGCCCTGGCCCACAAAGGTGGCCTCTGCCCCCAGCGCGCAGGCGACGGGCAGCATAAAGCGGAGCGTGGAGCCGCTCTCGCCGCAGTCGAGCGTGCCGCCCGCAAGTGCCTTGAGCAGGCCAAACTCAATACTCTTCATGGTGGGATGGACTTGGAACCCGTCCTCGACGGTCTCGATGCGGGCACCCAGGGCCGTGAGGCAGCGCACCGTGGCCTCGATATCGGCGCAGGTGGTGTTGCAAGTGACGTGCGTCTCGCCGTTGGCGAGTGCGGCACAGATGATGAGGCGGTGCGCCATCGACTTGGACGCGATGGCGGGAACGGTGCCCTTGAGCGGGGAGGGGGTGATGCGGGCTAGCATACGGATGCGTCTCCCTTCTGGCCGAGGCCCTCGGCAATTAAATCATGGAAGGTGGAAAGCGGCGTGCGGTCGATGCTGCAGCGGCCAATACCGTGCGGAATCACCAGATCGATGGTGTCACCGGCGCGTTTTTTGTCGTGCAGCGCCTCGGCAAAGATGGCGTCGGCCGAAAGCTCACAGCGGGTCTTGAGGCCATGACGGGCGCAGAGCTCCTCGATGCGACCGGGCAGCTCGGCATCGCAAATGCCGTGCAGGGCCGCGGCACGCGTGATGATGCCCATGCCGATCGACACGCAGTTGCCGTGTCCCAGCTCAAAGTGCTCGCAGGCCTCGACGGCATGTCCGGCGCTGTGTCCAAAGTTGAGGAGCTTGCGCTGGTTGGTCTCGCGTTCGTCGGCAACGACCACGGCGCGCTTAATGTCGATATTGCGGGCGATTATGAGCGCCACGCGGGCAACGTCCTGGTTAAGCAGCTCCAGCGTGAGTGGGGTCTTCTCGAGCTCATCGAAGAGCTCCGGATCGGCAATCACGGCGTGCTTGACGACTTCGCCGCAGCCGTCGGCGAACTGCTCGGGCGTGAGGGTGGCAAGGCATCCCACGTCAGCGATAACTACGCTCGGCTGCCAAAAGGCGCCAGCTAGGTTCTTGCCGGCAGCCAGGTCGATGGCCGTCTTGCCGCCCACCGACGAGTCCACCATAGCGAGCAGACTCGTGGGGATCTGCACAAACTTGCAGCCGCGCATGTAGGTGGCGGCCACAAAGCCAGCCACGTCGCCCACGACGCCGCCGCCGAGTGCCACGATCACGTCGGAGCGCGAAAGCTCGTGCTCGGCTACAAACTCAAGAATGGCAACGTAGGTCTCGGCGCGCTTGTGTACCTCGCCGGCCTCGAAGGTGCAAATGCTTACCTCATAGCCTGACGCCTCCAGGCTCTGCTTAACGGGCATCTGGTAGAGCGGGCCCACGTTGGTGTCCGTCACGATGACGGCGCGGGTGCCTCCGGCGGTGGCGCGAACGAGTGGCCCTGCCTGCTCCAGCAAAAACGTGCCCACGTGTACCTGGTAGGGGCGTGCGGTGTCGATATCGATGGTAATCGCCATAAGCTATGGTCCTTTCGACCTGGCGTGATAGGTGGTCTAGTGGGCGCTCTCGTCGTCGAGTGCGCGCTTGATGCGGTCGCCCTCGGCAAGGAGGTTCTCCAGATGCCGCTGGTCGCGGTTCTTGAGGGCGCGGCTGTAGGCTTCGAGTGCCTCGATCAGATGGTCGATCTCGAAGGCGAGCGCGTCGGCGTCGTCGATCATGAGCTCGGACCACATCTGGGGGTTGAGGTGTGCCACGCGGGTGAGGTCGCGGTAGCTACCGGCAGAAAAACCGTGGTGAACCTGGGCGGTAGGGCTTTTAACGTAGGCGTTGGACACTACGTGAGCGAGTTGGCTCGTAAAGGCGATCACGCGGTCGTGCTCGGCGGCGCTGGTCACGCTGAACTTGCCAAATCCCAAGGGGCGCACCATCTCGCGCACCTGGCCCAAGAGCTCAAGCTTAAGCGCATCGTCTACCGCGGGCGGAACGAGCACGAGCGGCGCATCCTGGAACAGGTCGGCGCGGGAGTGCGCGTAGCCCGAGAATTGCGTGCCCGCCATAGGATGTGCGCCTACAAAGTAAAAGCCGTGCTCGCGGGCAAGCTCAAAGGCGCGTTTGCACACGATTCCCTTCACGCCCACGGTGTCGATCACCACGGGGCCCATGATGGCGTCGGTGTCGGTGGCGTCGGCGAGTGCCTGGGCGTGCGCCTCGAGCCACTCGATGCAGGCCTCGGGGTAACAAGCCAGCACGATGATGTCGCACTCGCCGAGCGTCTCGTCGTTGAGCTCGCCGGCGACGGTGCCCATGCTGGCGGCCGTCATGACGTCATCGTCGGGGTCCCAGGCCAGCACGCGGACGCCCGCCTGCGCATAGCCGCGGGCAAAGCTGCCGCCGATGAGGCCCAGGCCCACAATGCCGGCGCATTTGGGGCCGCCCTGGTTAACGCGCGCGTTTCTCACCGTACCCATGGCCTACTCCATGGTCTCTTGGCAGACGACCTCGCGGATGGCGCGGATGCGGCGCATGGTGTCGTCGAACTGGTCGGGGGTGAGGGCCTGGGCGCCGTCGGACCATGCGCGGCTCGGCTCATCGTGGACTTCGATCTCCAGACCGTTGGCGCCGCAGGCGGTCGCCGCGAGTGCCATAGGCTCAACGTAGCGGGTGTAGCCGGTGGCGTGGCTGGGGTCGGCAACGACGGGCAGGTGCGACAAGTGGTGCAGCACCGGCACGGCGTTGAGGTCGAAGGTGTTGCGGGTGCGGGTCTCGAAGGTGCGGATACCGCGCTCGCATAGGATGACGTTGTCGTTGCCCTCGCTCATGATGTACTCGGCAGCCATGAGCAGCTCGTCGATCGTGCCGGACATGCCGCGCTTGAGCAAAATCGGGGTCTGGGTCTTGCCGACCTCCTTGAGCAGGGGGAAGTTTTGGGCGTTGCGCGCGCCGATCTGCATGACGTCGATCTTCTTGTCCAGGAAGACCTGCACGTCGCGCGGGTCCATGATCTCGGTGACGATCGGCATGTCGAGCTCGGCCGAGGCCTCGCACAGCAGGTCCAGACCGGCGGGGCCCATGCCCTGGTAGGCGTACGGGGAAGTGCGGGGCTTGTAGGCGCCGCCGCGCAGCATCGTGGCGCCGGCGGCCTTCACGCGGCGTGCGATGCGAATGAGGTTTTCGCCCTCGACGGAGCAGGGGCCGGCGATGACCTGGAACTGGTCGCCGCCGATCTTGACGCCGTGGCCGCAGTCGATGACGGAGTCCTCGGGGTGAAATTTGCGGTTGGCGCGCTTAAAGGGCTCGGAGACGCGTTGCACACGCTCGACGACGTCCATGGACTCGAGCAGGAACGGGTCGATCTTTGTCGTATCGCCCACCAGGCCGATGATGGTCTCGTTCTCGCCGCGCGAGACGTCGGTCTTGAGACCCTTCTTCTCAATCCAGCTGACGATATGGCTGACGGCCTCGTCGCTCGCGCTCTGCTTTAAAATTGCAATCATGGTGTGCCTCTCACCTCGATGGATAGCCTTGTAAAACGGCCCGCATTGCGAGCCGTATTATATGGTGCATGAGAGTTTATACTATTAAGCTCACTTTTGCGTTCTAAAGTGAGCTGCCGGGCTGCGTCTCCCACGGAATTGCAAAGCTTTTTCTTTTCTTTTGTTAGCCCATGGCGCACTTGGGTATAATGCCAAACGTTGGCCCTATTAGCTCAGGGGATTAGAGCGTCTGCCTCCGGAGCAGAAGGCCGTTGGTTCGAATCCAACATGGGGCACCATCGAACGTAAGACCGTCCGAACCTCGCATGGTCCGGGCGGTTTTCTTATACCGACGCGACGTGATGGGACGTGGTATGGCAGCAACGGATATCGAGCGCGGACTCTCGACCGCCGAGGTCGAGGAGCGCATCGCCGCCGGTAAGATCAACCGCAACATGGAGCTCAAGACCAAGTCGGTCAAAGAGCTCATCATCGAGAATCTCTGCACGCTGTTCAATTTGATCAACGTGATCTTGGCGTTCCTGGTCATTTTGACCGGTTCGTTTAAGAACCTGACGTTTCTGTTCGTGGTGTTCCTCAATACCGCTATTGGCGTCATTCAGTCCATGCGTTCCAAGAAGATGGTCGATAAGCTCACGCTGCTGACCTCCAAGAAGGCCATCGCGGTGCGCGACGGCGCCGAGGTGGAGCTCGACCTGGACCAGATCGTGCTCGACGACATCATCCGCCTGGGGCGCGGTGATCAGATTCCTGCCGACGCCGTGGTCGTGTCGGGCGAGGCGCTCGTGAACGAGAGCCTGCTGACGGGCGAGAGCGACCTTATTAAGAAACAGCCCGGTTCCGAGCTCATGAGCGGCAGCTTTATCGACTCGGGCCTGCTGCGCGCCCGTGTGATCCATGTCGGCGCCGACAACTACGTGGCCAGAATTAATAACGAGGCCAAGTACGTCAAAAAGGTCAATTCCGAGATCATGAACGCGCTGAACGCCATCGTGCGCTTTGCGAGCATTATCATGATCCCGCTCGGTTTGGCGTTGTTTGCCTCGAGTGTGAGTGAGCTGTGGGATGCCGCGGGAACCCCGGGCGAAAGCGCGCTTTCGTGGTGCTTCTCCGAGCTGTTGGCTGGTCATGTGCCTTCGTCGGCGCTGCTGTCCACGGTGGGCGCCCTGCTGGGCATGATCCCGCAAGGCCTGGTGCTGCTGACCTCGTCGGTGCTCGCCATCGCCACGGTGCGCCTGGCCCGCCGCAAGGTGCTGGCGCAGCAGCTCTACTGCATCGAGACGCTCGCTCGCGTCGACGTGCTGTGCCTGGACAAGACGGGCACCATCACGTCGGGCCGCATGGAGGTCGAGGGCACCTACCCGCTGCCTGTTGAGGGTGTTGGCTTTGGCGTGGACTCGGAGGAGGCGGCTGTTCCCGTCGATACCACAGTGCTCGATTTTGCGCTGGCTAACGTGGCGCGTGCGACTTCGGCCGATGCCAACGAGACCTGCCAGGCGTTGCTCAACTATTACGCTGATCGCCCGGTCGAGGTGTCTGAGCCGCTGTCGGTCATTCCGTTCTCGTCGTCTAAAAAATGGAGTGGTGCTTCGTTTGCGCAGGGCTCCTATGTGATGGGCGCCGCGCAGTTTGTTCTTTCGGAGCGTGTGTTTTCGCAGGTCGAGAATCGTGTCGCCGAGCTTGCCGATACCTGCCGCGTGCTCGTGGTGGCGCGCGTGGACGGCTTTACGCCCGATGGCGATATGGTGGGCGAGGCCGAGCCCGTGGGCTTTGTGACCATCCGCGACGAGATTCGTACCTCGGCGGCCGAGACCATCGGCTACTTTAACGAGCAGGGCGTGACCCTCAACGTGATCAGTGGCGACGACCCGCGTACGGTGTCGTCGATTGCGCGCGTGGTGGGCGTGCCGGGGGCGGACGCTTATGTGGACGCCACGACGCTCGATACGCCGGCCAAGCTCGATGCCGCTGTGGACCGCTACCATGTCTTTGGTCGTGTGACCCCGCAGCAGAAGCGCGAGCTCGTGCAGGCGCTCAAGCGCCGCGAGCACACCGTGGCCATGACGGGCGACGGCGTCAACGACGTGCTGGCGCTCAAGGAGGCCGACTGCTCCGTCGCCATGGCGGCTGGCTCCGACGCCGCGCGTAACGTGGCCGAGATCGTACTCGTCGACAACGACTTTGCCTCGATGCCCGCCGTGGTGGCCGAGGGCCGTCGCTCCATCAACAACTTGCAGCGCTCTGCGGCGCTGTTTCTGACCAAGACGCTGTTCTCGATGGGCTTGGCGGCTCTGTGCATCGCGTTTCCGCCGTATCCCTTTGAGCCGATTCAGATGACACTCATCAACTTCTTCTGCATCGGCGCGCCGGGCTTTGTGCTGGGTTTGGAGCCCAACAACGCCCGCGTGAAGGGGTCATTCTTGACCAACGTGCTCAAACGTGCGCTGCCGGCGTCGCTGGCGGTCATTATGGCTGCGGCGCTCGATATCTTTGTGGCGCGCGTGTTCGGCTTTAATCAGCTCACGCTTTCGACCATGTGCCTGCTTACGTCGTGCGCGGCGAGCGTGAGCCTGATCTGGCGCATCTCGCAGCCGCTCACACCCTTGCGCGTGGTGCTCTTTGTATTTGTTGTCGTCGGCATCCTGGCGGGTGTTATCGGATTCCCGGAGCTGCTGTCCATCGCCAACCTGTCGATGGGCGAGGCCGTTATCTTACTGGCGATCGTCGTCTTTACCTGCACGGTGTTCTTTAAGCTCGCCACGATGATGGATTCGCTCGAGCCGCGTCGTCGCCATGCTGCCACCGGCTTTGGCCGTGGCGTTCGCGTCCGTCTGGGTCGCGGTGGCGGCAAGGTGAGCTCGACGGGTTCAACTGCCCAGCGTTTTGCCAAGCGCGTCGCCGCCGATATGGCGCAGCGCCGTGAGGAGCGCACCGCTCGCGAGGCCGAGGTTCGCGCGCTCGAGGGTGTGGAAAAGGCCCAGCCCAAGAAAAAGAAGGGCACGGGCGTCACTCGCTCGCGTGTGACCAAATCGGCCCAAGGCATCAAGGTCTCGATGCCCAGCAAGAAGAAAAAGCCCGCAAATAAAGCCTAGCTTCAGCCGCCCGGGGGATGATTTTCTAATCCCCGTCCCAGAAAAATCATCCCTCCACAAAGACTACCCTGGCGATGTTGAATTGGTGCCTTGCTCCTGTGGGGGCGTGGCGATGTTATGCTCTAACCTCGACTGTATGAATTGCTCCGAAAAGAGGAAGCCGTGATCTGCCCGCATTGCCTTAAGACCATAGAGGACGGCGCCTCGTTCTGCCCCTATTGCAACGCATACGTTGGTCCGGGCGACGGTCCCGAGCATACCGAGTTCGTATTCTGCGATGGTTGTGGCGCACGCCTGTCCCCGCATGATCGCACCTGTCCCAAGTGCGGGCGCCCCGCCCCGGGCATCCTTTCCAAAGACGCGGCCGCATCCGATTTGGCGGCAGGCCGCACGGCCGGCTTCCCGCGCTTGACGCAGGAGCAGATCGATACTGAGGTGCCCCATGCGCCGGCCTCTGCCGCCGCGGTGCTCTCGGATGCCGCCGATCCCAACGAGACCTGCGTGCTGCCGGCCTTCGACAAGGATTTTGGCATCCCCAAGGTCGATATCCCCACACCGGTGTCCCTGCGCGATGATGTCCAGCCCAAAAAGCAAAAGGCCAAGCGCAAGGTCCATCCCGACGAGGATGCCTATCACAAGCACAAGCGCCATATCCCCAAACCGCTTATCGTCATCGCGGTGCTCGCCGCCGTGTGCGGTGGTGCGTATTGGTTTGTGACTGCCGATCCTATGGGCGTCATGCCCGGCTTCTACGACCAGTTTGGCCAGGCCGCCAAGACCACCTTCCCGTCGCGCCAAAAGGGCGAGGCCACCGAGAAAGAGTCCAAGCAAGAGGATGCGTCCGAGGTCGTTCAGGAGGAGACCGTCTTAACCGACGACCAGCTCTACGCCAGGCTCGACGGCCTGTACCAGACCATCGTGTCGTACAGCGACGATGATCAGATCGGCGAGGTCATCGATTCGTTTAATAACGGCTATCTGCGTACGCCGCTCTCCACCCGCCAGGAGCTGTCGCAGAGCGCTTATGCCCTGCGCGATCAGATTAAAAAGACCCAGGATGAGCTCAATAACCTCAAGGTTCAGGACGACACCGTCTATGCGGAGGACATCGATCATCTAAAGCAGCTTGCCCAGTGGATGTACGAGCGTGTCGACGTGATCTGCCAGAGCTGGGATATCTCGCTGTCCATTCCCGACGGCGAGTCGCTGAGCGCCCGTCAGAGCGAGATCCTGGCGCCCATCGCACAAGGCGGCAACAGCGCGCTTAACCAGTACGACGCCAACGTGAGCGCATGGAGACCGCAGCAACGTTCGTAATTTGTTGCCCTCCGGCGGCATAACCTGCGTGCGCAATTGATGGAAGCCCGTGCTTATTGCTACAATTTGACCAAATATGCTTTAAACGCACGAGGAAGGAACCACATGTTTGGTTTTAAGAAAGAGCTCTACACGCCCGAGTATCAGCTTGCCGGCGATGAGTGCGCGGTGATCGAGACGTCGAAGGGCACCATCAAGGTCAAGTTTGACGGCGAGGGCGCCCCCATCCACGTGGCGAACTTCTGCGAGCTTTCCACGATGGGTTTTTACGACGGCCTTAAGTTCCATCGCTATGTGCCCGGTTTTGTGATCCAGGGCGGCGACCCCAATACCCGCGATATGTCCGGCGCCGATGTCGCCGCCGGCCTTGAGGGCCCCGACGGCATGCCCGGTACCGGTGGCCCCGGCTACTGCATCAAGGGCGAGTTCGCTACCAACCCGCGTAACAGCCACGTCGACGGCGCGCTTGCCATGGCACGTTCCATGGATCCCGATTCCGCAGGTTCGCAGTTCTACTTCTGCCTGGGTGCCCAGCACAACCTCGACTCCGGCTATACCGTCTTTGGCACCACGGTCGAGGGCCTCGACGTCATCTCGCAGCTGCGTGCCGGTGACGAGATCGTCCATGTCGAGATCGTTCACGAGTAAAGGGGACTTCCTTGAATAGCCAGCTGATCCAACAGGGCCGCGCCGCTTATCGCGCGGGTGATTATTCCGCTGCCGCCCAGATGCTCGGTGCGGCAAAGACCCCCGGTGAGATTATGGGCGAGGCCGACCATCTGCGCGGCAACGCCTTGATGCACTTGGGCATGTATGCCGAGGCCGCCGAGGCCTACGCCGCCGCCCTTAACGACGGTACCTATGGCAAGCGCGGCGCGCTGCTTACCAACCGCGGCAAGGCGCTTGCTGCCGTGGGTGACTATGTGACCGCAGCCCAGGCTTTCTCCGCTGCAACGCAGGATGCATCCTATGCCACGCCGTTTAAGGCCTATCTGGGTCTGGGCAACGCCCTGTTCCAGTCGGGCGATTATGCCAATGCCGGCACCGCCTTCCGTCAGGCTGCCATCGATGGCGCCAACCCGGCTCCCGCCGCCGCCCTCGGCGATCTTGGCCGCTGCTTCATTAAGCTCGGCCGTCCGGCAGACGCCGTAGAGACCTACCGCACGGCCATTGACTTTGCCGGTCCGCGCGACGACACACGTGCGCTTAACGCCGGTATGGGCGAGGCGCTCTCTGCCGCCGGTCGCCCCTCTGACGCGCTCGATGCCTTTAACGCCGCCACCGCCGATGGCATCTACCAGCTCACGCCCGAGCAGGCCGACGAGCTTGCCCGCGTGCACGATTCCCTCGCCGCGCTTTCGGCCCAGACGGCCATGGCCACGGCGCCGGCTCCCGCGATGGATGCTCCCGCCGTCGACCCGCTCGACCCCACGGGTGCTACCGGTCAATTTATGCCCGACCCCTCGGACACCGGCTTCTTCACCCTGTCCGAGTCCGAGATGGTTCAGCAGGACCGCAAGGAGGCCAAGGTCCGTCGTCGCCATCGCCACACGGGCCTCAAGGTTTTCTTGGTGTTGCTTCTGCTGATCGTCATTGCCGCAGGCGGTCTTGGCTTCGCCTACACGCGCGGCCTGGGCTTTCCCTCGCAGGAGTCTGTTGTCACCGACCTGTTCCAGGCTGCCGGTGACGGCGATACCGCCAAGGCTGAGTCCTGTCTGGCCTCCAGCCTGTCCGAGGACGCCAAGGCGATGATCGTTTCCTCGATCCCGCAGGGCGCCACCGTCTCCATCGAGGGCATGGACCAGTCTATGACCGAGACCACCGCCAAGGTCAAGGCGTCGCTGTCCAAGGGCGGCGAGCAAGAGTACACCGTCAAGTTCGTGCGCTCCGACAACCATATCGGTTGGGCCGTCTCCTCGCTCGACATCGATCTCTCGGCCGCTGACAACCAGTAGTGACCTTATGAGATTTGGCGCTGCCCGGTGCTTCACCGCAAGTGAGGTGCCGGGCTTGCGCTAGTATGATGGGCTAGTAGTTTTCCAGCAATCATCCAACACATCAGGAGTTGCGTTGTTTTCTTTGATGGATATGTTCTTCGGTAGCTATGCGGGCGATCTTGCCATCGACCTCGGCACCGCCAACACGCTTGTCTCCGTGCGCGGCAAGGGCATCGTCATTCGCGAGCCCTCCGTTGTCGCCATCGACAAGAACGATGAGCGCATCCTGGCTGTCGGTATCGAGGCAAAGCGCATGCTCGGCCGTACGCCCGGCAACATTGTGGCTGTGCGTCCCCTTAAGGACGGCGTTATCGCCGACTTTGACGTTACCGAGGCCATGCTTCGCTATTTTATCGACAAGGCGTCCGAGAAGCGCTATCCGTGGACCCCGCGTCCGCGCGTTGTCGTCTGCGTCCCCTCCGGTGTCACGTCGGTCGAGAAGCGCGCCGTTTTTGAGGCTACGATCCAGGCCGGTGCCCGCCAGGCATACCTGATCGAGGAGCCCATGGCCGCTGCCATCGGCGCCGACTTGCCTGTCGAGGAGCCCACTGGCTCCATGGTCATCGATATCGGTGGCGGTACCACCGAGGTCGCCGTTATCGCCATGGGCGGTATCGTCGTGTCGCAGTCCATCCGCATTGCCGGTGACGAGTTTGATCAGGCCATCCTTACCCACGTTCGCGATGCCTATAACCTGGCTATCGGCGAGCGCACGGCCGAGGACATCAAGATCAAGGTCGGTTCTGCCGTGCCGCTCAAGGACGAGCTCGACGTCGAGGTCAACGGCCGCGACGTGATCACGGGCCTGCCCAAGACCGTGCGCATCGAGAGTGAGGAGATTCGTCGCGCGCTCAACAAGCCGCTCGACGAGATGGCCAAGGCCGTCAAGGACGCCCTCGACGCCACGCCGCCCGATCTTGCCTCGGATCTTATGTACTACGGCATCCTGTTGACCGGTGGCGGTGCGCTGCTGCGCGGTCTCGACGTGCGTCTGCGCGACGAGACCGGCGTTTCGGTCAACGTCAGCCCTACGGCGCTCGACAACGTCGTCAACGGCTGCGCCCGCGTGCTCGAGGCCAACGCGTTTGACGGTGGCTTCGTCCAGACCAATGCTTAATTTCCAAAAGGTGGATTCCATTTGGCACGATCTTCGGGTTTCTCTTCAAATCTGAATACCAAGCGACAATCAACGGGTATGCGCCCGTTGATTGTTTTCAGCGTAATTTCGGTGCTGCTGCTCACGTTTTACATTCGCGAGGGCGAGGCGGGGCCGATTCATGCCGTGCGTTCGGGCGTGACGACGATTACCTCGCCGGTGCGTTTTGTGGGCTCGGCTGTGGCCGCGCCCTTTAACGCAATCGGAAACGTGTTCTCAAACCTTACGGCTTCGCAAGACACCCTCGACGAGCTTAAGAAGCAAAACGAGGTCCTGACGTCAAAGGTTGCTGAGCTCTCCGAGGCTCAAAAGACCGCCGAGCGACTCGAGAGCCTGGTCGGTCTGCAGTCGACCTACAACCTCAAGTCCACCGCGGCTCGCATTGTCGGCGCGTCGGGCGATGCCTGGACCTCGACCGTTACCATCGACAAAGGCTCTGCCGACGGTCTTACCATCAACATGCCCGTGACGAGTTCTGCCGGTGTCATCGGTCAGATTATCGAGGTTTCGGCCAAGACCTCCACCGTCCGCCTGATTAGTGATGAGAACTCGGGCGTGTCCGCCATGGTGCAGGATACGCGCGCTCAGGGTATGCTGCAGGGGCAGCCCGACGGTACCCTGCGCCTGGAGCACGTGAGTGTCGATTCCGACGTGAAGGTGGGCGACATCATCGTGACCTCGGGCATCGGCGGCGTATTCCCCAAGGGCCTGCCGCTCGGTACGGTCTCGTCGGTGGAGAAGTCTGCCAACGATGTGTACTACACTATCGTCGTGCGCGCCCAGACAACGGCCGAAAACAACGAGGAAGTGCTGGTCATTACGTCGCTGACCGATGAGCAGTCGGCTTCGGACGAGGATGTGAGCAGCGCCAACAGTACGCCGCAGGGCACCTCGCGCGATGCGGCCACCAAGTCCAAAGACGAAAGCTCGGATGAAAGCTCCGATGCGTCCGACACGACTGACTCGGGTTCGAGCGAATAGGGAGGCATGTCCATGGATCTACACGAACAGGGGACTGGCTCCCGCACTTTTGCGATTGCCGCCATTGTCTGCGTCCTGCTGCAGGCGGGCTTGGCGCCGCAGATCTCCATCGCGGGCGGTCGCGTCAACTTTATGATTATCCTGGTGTGCCTGAGTGTGTTTTCGGGCGATCCCACGCGGGCCGTCATCTGCGGTTTTTGCAGTGGCCTGTTCTACGACCTGTCGGCAGCCGTGCCGGTGGGCGTGATGTCGCTGTTGCTGACAGTGGGCAGCTTTGCCCTGACACACAGTGCCGCCGGTCAGACGGGCGGCACCCCGAGCGCTCGCGGCATCACGGTGGGCGCCTTTGCGCTTGCCATTAACGTGATCTACAGCATTATCTTGCTATTTATGGGACTGGAATCGAGTTTTGTCGTGGCGATCTTTGGACACGCCCTGCCGTCCTCGATTCTGACCGGTCTGGTCGCCGTTCCGTTTTTGATGTCCGGCGTCGCGCCACAGTCTGGCTATGGGTTCTCCGCGCGCGGTGGGCGTCAGACGGGTATGCGCTTTAAGCCCAAGACCCGTAAGCTCAAATAGGGGAGGTCTGTAGATGTCTTCCCAGTTGACGGTTGTTGTCGCCGGTATCGTGCTGGTCGTGGCCATTGTGGTCGCGCTGGTCATCATGCGCCGCGGCGACTCCCGCTTTACCTACGACACGCAGCACGGAACGGCCCCGCGCGCCACCGAGGGCGAGGGCAATACGGCCGCTACGGCCTTCAAGGGCCGCTTTTCCATCCTCACCGCGGGCGTGGGTGCGATGTTTGCCGCGCTTGCCGTTAAGCTGTGGGGCATGCAGATGGTCTCGTCGGACTACTACGACAAGCAGGCCAAGAGCAATCAGACCCGTACCGTTACCACGCCTGCCGTTCGTGGCCGCATCTTGGACCGCAACGGCGTCGCGCTGGTGCAAAACCGCCCCTCGCTCGCCGTCGTCGCCTATCGCGACCTTGCCGACGACAAGGTACTGGTGCGTCATCTTGCCAACGTGCTCGGCATGCCGTATATCGCGGTGCTGCGCAACATCCAGGACAATTCCGAAGGCGCGCAGAGCCTGCATACGATCGCGACTGACGTGCGCCGCTCCACTGTCGCCTACATTCAGGAGCACGCCGGTGAGTTTCCCGGCGTGAAGATCGCCGAGCGCACCGAGCGCCAATACCCGTATGGCGAGACCGCCTGCCATATCTTGGGCTATACCGGCACCATTACCTCCGAGCAGCTCGAGGCGCAGAACAGGAAGTCGTCGGACGGCAGCGATAGCGCGGCTGGCCAGATCTCGTATCAATCGGGCGATATTGTGGGCCAGGCGGGCGTAGAGATTTACTACGAAAATCTGCTGCAGGGCATTCGTGGTGAGCAGACCGTGAAAGTTGACGCCTCGGGTAACGTGACCGGTCAAGCCGGCGCCGTTCCCGCCAAGGCCGGTTCTGACATTAAGCTTACGCTCGATCTTAAGATTCAACAGGCCTGCGAGACGGCTCTGGCGAATGCCATTGAGCTTGCCAAGACCACGGGTCATAGCGATGCCGGCAACGGCGCCGTGGTGTGCCTCGATCCCAACAATGGTGAGATTCTGGGTATGGCGAGCGAGCCCAAGTTTGATCCGTCGGTGTTCATCGGCGGCGTTTCCAACGACGTGTGGACCGAGCTCAACGACGACAAGGGTTCGCATCCGCTGCTCAACCGCGCCATTAGCGGCCAGTATATGTCGGCTTCGACCATCAAGCCGCTCTCGGCTCTGGCCGGTCTTGAGTTTGGAACCTATACCTCAGGCCAGACCACGAACTGCACGGGCTATTGGACGGGCCTGGGCAAGTCATGGGGTAAGTACTGCTGGCTGCATTCCGGTCACGGCACTATGACGCTGCAATCCGGTATCGCCAACTCGTGCGACCCCGTGTTTTACGATATGGGTAAGGCGTTTTTCTACAACGACCAGCATCCCGAGGGTCTGCAAGAGGTCTTTCGCCGTTGGGGCCTGGGCAAGACCTGCGGCATCGATCTGCCAAGTGAGGGCACCGGTCGCATTCCTGACGCCAAGTGGAAAGAGTCCTACTTTACCGACGCCTCGGCCGAGGACCGCAAGTGGAATGCCGGCGATATGACCAACATTGCCATCGGCCAGGGCGACATTTTGGTGACGCCTCTGCAGATGGCATGCGCCTACATGGGCCTTGCCAACGGCGGTAAGCAGTACGTGCCTCACGTGTTTTTGTCTGCCGTGTCGCGCGATGGCGACGGCGATGCCTATAAGTACAACGGCAAAGGCAAGAAGAAGCGCTTGGAGGCCAAGATCAACAGCGATTCGGATTTGGCTCTTGTTCGCAACGGCATGCACGACGTGATTTACACGGCATCGACGTCCCTGGCGGCTCACTTTGGCACCCTGACGCCGCAGGTATACGGCAAGTCGGGCACGGGCGAGAAAAGCGGCGAGGACGAATACGCGTGGTTCTGCGCCTATGCGCCGGCCGATGATCCCAAGTATGTCATCGCTACTGTCCTGGAGCAGGGCGGCGGTGGCTCAGATACCGCGATGCATGTCGTGCGCGACGTGCTCGGCGCGATTTATGACGAGCCCGATACCTCTTCGGCCTCGGGCGATTCTTCGGTTCGATAGGAGGTTGCGATGGATTTTTCTCCGGCGGATCTGTTCCGTTCAACCAAGACCGGCTCTCGCAGCAGCCTGGACCGCGTCAACAAGCAACTTTCGGCCTCGCGCGGTACGTTTCGCCAAAAGGTGCATATCGGTGTGCTGCTGGCTACCGTCGCGCTCGTTGCCTATGGCGCCATCATTATTTGGTCGGCGTCACAGTTTAAGGCCGACGCCTCATTCTCGCGCCACCTGCTGGGCATTGGCATTGGCGCGGTGCTTGCGGTGCTCGTCTGGCGTACCGATCTGCGCGGCATCTCTAACTTCTCGACGGCGCTGCTCGTCATTGACCTTATTGTGATCTTCTCGCCCAAGATTCCGGGCCTGTCCTATACGGGCGGTCTGGGCATGACGGGCTGGATCAAGATTCCCGGTATCGGCTTGACATTCCAGCCGGTTGAGCTTGCCAAGCTCATCACCATCTTCTTTATCGCCACGCTTGGCTCGCAGTATAACGGCCGCATCGATACCGTTCGCGACTACGTCAAGCTCTGCGGCATGCTGTCCATTCCGTTTTTGGCCGTCGTCGCCATGGGCGACCTGGGCTCGGGCCTGGTCGTGCTGGTCTCGGGCGCCATCGTCATCTGCATGAGCGGTGCACGCCGCGAATGGGTGCTGTCGACCCTGGCCCTGCTCGTGGGCCTGGTGGCCCTCGTCCTGGCGCTCGATTCGGTCTTTGATTCGTTGCTCGGCCACGATGTGCTCATCAAGCAGTATCAGATGAACCGCCTGACGGTCTTTATCGACCCCGATAATGCCGATTCGGACGATGCCTACAACCTGCAGCAGTCGCTTATCGCCGTTGGCTCGGGCGGCTTCTTTGGTAAGGGTTTGGGCCATGCGACGCAGTCGGCCGGCGGCTTTCTGCCTGAGTTCCACACCGACTTCGTCTTCGCCTTCCTGTCCGAGACCTTTGGCTTTTGCGGTTCCTTTTTGCTCCTATGCCTCTACGTGCTGCTGATCTTTTCGACGATTCGCGTCGCCTTTAAGTGTGAGTCGCTGTTCTTGCGCCTATCGTGTGTGGGCATCGTTGGCATGTGGGCGTTCCAGACCTTCGAAAACATCGGCATGTGCATCGGCATGATGCCGATTACCGGTATTCCGCTACCGTTTATTAGCTTCGGTTCGTCTTCGATGATGATTCAGCTGCTGACGGTGGGTATCGTACAATCCATATGGCGGCATCGTTCGGGCGCCGCGTAACCGCTGGAGGGGTTTGCTATGAAAATTCCCGTAGATAAGCTGACCCGCGCTTTTAAGATGGGCGCGTCCGTTAAGAAGGATTCCGATACGCCGGTGCGCGTCTCGGTCTATCTGGATTCGTCCGCCTCGCGCTTTCTTGCTGAGACGGTGCGTGACGCCTTTGTGCCGCAGACGACCTCGGGCATTGTGCGCGTCGAGCGTCTGGGGGAGGAGCGAATTGCTCCAAAGACCGATACCGATGTGGTACTGGTGCTCTCGTGTGGTTCCGACCGCCTGGAGAGTGCCGTGCAGGAGCTCGTGATCGCCGGCGCGCCCGTGTGCGTGCTTGCCGAGTCTGCTGTGGAGGTGCCGTTTATCGAGGAGTCCACGCCCATGCTCGGCGTGGTGGCGGCAACCGATAAGACGTATCTGCTCGAGACGCTTGCCCGCTGGATTCTCGATCGCACCGACAAGGAAACGGCTTTTGCGGCGAACTTTGCCTTTATGCGCATCGCGGCAGCTAATCGTATCATCACCTCGTGCGCGCTCACCAATATGGCGACCGGTGCGCTGGTGTTTTTGCCGGGCGCCGATTATCCCGTTATGGCGCTGGCGCAGGTGGGCATGCTCTTTGAGCTCGCTGCCGTCTTTGGACGCGGCATTAAGCCTGAGCGCGGCTACGAGGTCGCGGGCGTGCTTGCCGGCGGTCTTGTGATCCGCGCGGTCACCCGCGCGCTCGTCAAGCAGACGCCGCATATTGGGTTTGCCGTTAAGGCGCTCACTGCTGCCGCGGGCACCTATGGCATGGGCCGTGCGCTTGTTTCGCTCTACGAGCGCGATGTCGACTACAGCCGTGCCAACGAGGTGGTCACTGCCACGTTCTCCCGCGTTCGCGATCTGGTGACCACGGTCGCGGGCGCTACCCGTCCTATGGCGTCCTACCAAGACGCATCCGATCTCGCTGCTTAGGGGTTTTCTGTTGCGCGTTCCGTATCAAGACTGCTTTCATTTAATTGAGCCGCTGCTCGCCAAGGTCGAAAAGCCGAGCCGCTATATCGATCACGAGTGGGGCACGCTTTCCAAGGCCGATGCCGACTACCGTTGCTGCCTGATCTACCCGGATGTGTACGAGGTTGGTTTGCCCAACCAGGGCATCGCCATCCTCTACAACATCCTTAACCAGGCCGAGGGCATCTCCTGCGAGCGTGGCTATGTGCCGTGGCCCGATATGGGTGACGCCATGCGCGAGGCGGGCATTCCGCTGCTGTCGCTCGAAGGTGCTGCCCCCGTTGCTTCGTTTGATATCGTCGGTCTGCATGTGCCGCACGAGATGGCGGTGACGAACTTCCTCGAGGCACTCGATCTCGCTGGCATTCCGCTGTTAGCGGCCGACCGAGGTGAAGACGACCCCATCATCATCGCCGGCGGCCCCTCGGTGTACAACCCCGAGCCGTACGCGGCCTTCTTCGATGCCATCCTCATCGGCGAGGGCGAGGAATCGCTGCTCGAGACCTGCCAGCTGCATCGGCGCCTGCGCGACGAAGGAGTCCCGCGCGCGCAGATTGTTGAGCAGCTTGCATCCATTGCCGGCAACTACGTGCCGTCGCTCTATGAGATTCGTCACGACGAGCCCTGCTCGCCGCATGGCTACACCGTGCCGCGCGAGGGCAAGGATGCTCCGGCCGTGGTCTACAAGCGCGTCGTCGAGGATTTCGGCGCCACGAATCCGCTGTCGCAGTCGTGCGTGCCCTATGCGCAGCTGGTTCACGACCGCCTGTCTATCGAGATTCTGCGCGGCTGCGCTCGCGGCTGTCGTTTTTGCCAGGCCGGCATGACGTATCGCCCGGTGCGCGAGCGTTCGGCCGACCAGATCGTCTCGTCGGTGATTCAGGGTCTGGAAAAGACCGGCTATGACGAGGTGTCGCTGACCTCGCTCTCCACGACCGACCACTCCTGCATTCGTGACGTGCTCGGCAGGCTCAACCGTCGCCTGGAGGATACGGGTATTCGCGTGTCTATTCCGTCGCAGCGCTTGGATTCGTTTGGCGTGGATATGGCCGAGTCGGTCGCCGGCGAAAAGAAGGGCGGCCTGACGTTCGCGCCCGAGGCCGGCAGCCAGCGCATGCGCGACATCATTAACAAGAACGTGACCGAGGAGGACCTGGACCGTGCGGCCAAGGCGGCCTTCGAGGCCGGCTGGAACCGCATGAAGCTCTACTTTATGATGGGCCTTCCCGGCGAGCGCGACGAGGACATCGTGGCCATCGCCAATCTGGCCGATCACGTGCTGGAGCTTGGTCGTTCCGTGGTGCCCAAGGCTCGTCGCGGCTCGATCTCGGTGTCCATCTCGGTTTCGGTCTTTATCCCCAAGGCTGCCACGCCGTTCCAGTGGTGCCCGCAGCTCGACTACGACGACGTCAAGCGTCGCCAGAAGTTGCTTATCACGAGCGTTCGCAACCGTGCCGTCCGCGTGCATTACCACGATGCCGAGACTTCGCTCATCGAGGCCGCGCTGTCCCGCGCCGGTCGTGACATGACGCCCGTCATCATCGATGCTTGGCGCGCGGGCTCTCGCTTTGACGCCTGGGTAGAGCATTTCTCGCTCGATAACTGGAAGGAGGCTGCTGCCAAAAACGGCATCGACCTCAATGAGCTCGTGCACCTGCCCTACGAGTTGGACTGGCGCCTGCCGTGGGAGCATGTGAGCCCCGGCTGCACGCGCGGCTTCCTCGAGCGCGAGTACCGTCGCTCACTCGAGGGCGTCACGACTCCCGACTGCACCCGCACGTCGTGCACCGGCTGCGGAATCTGCCCCACGCTTCACGCCAAGAATGTATTGATGGGTGATCGCGCATGAGTGAGCGCCTGACCGACACCCCCACGCTCTTTAGGCTTCGTGTTCGCTATGGCAAGCGCGATCGCCTTAAGTACCTGGGCCATCTCGAAGTAATCCATACCATTGAGCGCATCGTGCGCCGCGCGGGACTTCCCTATGCCGTCACGCAGGGCTTCTCTCCGCACATGCGCGTGGGCTTCTCTTCGGCGCTACCGGTGGGTACGTCGTCGACCTGCGAGTGGTATGACCTGTTTATGACCGAGTTCGTGGCGCTCGACGAGGCGTTTGGGCGCCTGGCTGCGGCGTCTCCGGCCGATCTGGCGCCCATCGAGGCGGCGTACATCGACGTGCGCACGCCGGCGTTGACGGCGCAGCTCACGCGTCTGTCGTATCGCATCGACCTGCACTTGGATCCCGAGGCGCCCGTAAGCGCCGACGAGGTGCGCGCTGCGATTGACATGCTGCGCGCGGACCATGACATCGACTACGCGCGCGGCAAAAAGAGCAAGCGCTTGGATTTGGATCACACGCTCGTGGGCTATGAGCTCACGGCAGGGGAGCGCCCGGACCATTTGGTGCTCATGCTCGACACCCATGCCGACAACGAGGGCTCCATGCGTCCGGAAATTTTGCTTTCCGCTGCTGATGTTTTGTTGCAGGGCTTGACCCCGGGCGTGGATGCACCTATTGTTTCCACCGGTATGCAAGACCTCGTGACCATCTGCTCCTACGATGTCGAGCGTCAGAATCAAGCATGCGAGGACGACGAGGGCCGACTCGTCAGCCCCATACCTGTGCGAACTTGTGGATTTGCTCCACATACTCGTTGACGGGGGTATTTTCGCCTGCTACTATATTCGGCTGTTGCACTAACTGATGCATGAAGGGCAAGTAAACATGTACGCAATCGTTAACACGGGCGGCAAGCAGTACAAGGTCGCCACCGACGATGTCATCACCGTCGAGAAGATCGAGGGCAATGAGGGCGACAAGGTCACCCTGCCGGTCATCTTCCTCAACGATGGTAAGAAGATCGTCACCGATCCCGACAAGCTGGCCAAGGCCAAGGTTACCGCTCAGATCGTTGAGCAGTTCAAGGGCGAGAAGCAGCTGGTCTTCAAGTTCCACAAGCGTAAGCGCTATCGTCGTCTGAAGGGTCACCGTCAGCAGCTCACCAAGCTGAAGATCGTGAAGGTCCAGGCTACGTCCCGCGCCAAGAAGGTTGTCAAGGCAGAGGCCGAGGCTGTTGCCGAGGCTCCCGTCGCCGAGTAGATTACACTCGTAACGAAAGAGTAGGTATACACAATGGCACACAAAAAAGGACTCGGTTCCTCCCGTAATGGCCGTGACTCCCGCGGTCAGCGCCTTGGCACGAAGCGCTATGCCGGCCAGACGGTAACCACGGGCACGATTCTCGTCCGTCAGCACGGCACTCACATCCACCCGGGTGAGAACGTTGGCCGTGGCAAGGACGACACGCTGTTCGCGCTGGTCGACGGTACCGTTGAGTTCCACAAGGGTATCAAGCACAGGGTCAGCGTACGCCCGCTCGCGAACGCGTAATTCACCCTTCATAGAGCACATATGTGGGAGGCACTTGAGTTTTAGGATTCAAGGGTCTCCCTCTTTTTGTAGGAGGCGATTCTGTTGTCACAGTTCACCGATATCAGCCGCATTAACGTGTGCGGCGGCGACGGCGGAGCCGGATGCATGTCGTTTAGGCGCGAGGCATTTGTCCCCAAGGGCGGCCCCGATGGCGGCGACGGCGGTCGTGGCGGCAATGTCGTCATCCAGGCCGATGCTCAGCTGTCTTCGTTGATCGATTACCGCTTTAAGCATCACTTTCGTGCCGAGCGCGGAACGCACGGTCAGGGCGCCCGCCGCAACGGCAAGAGCGGCGAGGACCTCATTTTGAAGGTCCCCATGGGCACCGTGGTCCGCGAGCTCGATCCCGAGACGCAGACCCCGATGTTCGAGATTGCCGACCTGGTGCACGACGGCGAGCGCGTTGTCGTGGCGCCCGGCGGTGCCGGTGGCCTGGGCAATACGCACTTTGTGACGTCGGTGCGCCGCGCGCCCGCGTTCGCTCAGCTGGGCGAACCGGCCGAGGAGCACTGGATTGAGCTTGAGATGAAGCTTATGGCCGATGCCGCACTCGTGGGCTTCCCCTCGGTGGGCAAGTCCTCGCTTATCGCGCGCATGAGTGCCGCCCGTCCCAAGATCGCCGACTATCCGTTTACCACACTCGTGCCGAACCTCGGCATGGTGCGTGCCGGTGAGTATTCTTACGTCGTTGCCGACGTTCCTGGTTTGATCGAGGGTGCGAGCGAGGGCAAGGGTCTGGGCCATCAGTTCCTGCGCCACATCGAGCGCACGGCCCTGATCATGCATGTCGTTGACATGACGGGTGGTTTTGAGGATCGCGACCCGGTTGAGGATTACCGCATCATCAACCGTGAGCTCGAGCAGTATGGCGCCGAGCTTTCGGAGCGTCCGCAGATCGTCGTCGCCAACAAGTGCGATGCGCCGGGCACGGCCGACAAGATTGCCGACCTCAAGCGTGCGGCGCTCGACGACGGGCATATGTTCTTTGCCGTGTCCGCCGTTACGGGTGCCGGCCTCAATACGCTGATGCTTGCCGTGGGCGAGCAGGTGGCTAAGCTGCGAGCCGAGCTGGCGGTCTCTGATGAGCCGGTCGATCTGCGCGACGAGGAGTGGGAGCGTCGCCGTCTGCAGCGCGAGAAGCGTTTCCGCATTGTCCAGGAGGAGCCCGGTGCCTTCCGCGTGGTCGGTCGTGCCATCGAGCGCATGGTCATCCAGACCGACTGGGAAAACGAGGAAGCCGTCATTTACCTGCAGCACAAGTTTGCGCGTATGGGTGTTGACGACGCGCTCGAGAAGGCCGGTTGCCGTGCGGGCGACGAGGTCCGCATTTGCCAGCGTGCCTTTGACTTTGAGGGCGCTGAGGACTTCTCGGAGTACGAGGAGCTCGAGGACGCTGGCGAGGACGTTGCCGTTGAGGCCATTGACGTGGCCGATGCTGCGGATGAGGGCGTCGAGGCTATCGATGCGGCTGATGCCGCGGACGATGCCGAGACCTCGGAGGGCGAGTAAGCCATGTCGCTGCGCGGTGGAATCGGTTTGCCCGAGCTACCCATAAAAGAGGGCAAGGAGTTTCGGCTTGGCATTATGGGCGGCACCTTTGACCCGATTCATTACGGGCACCTGGTGACTGCCGAGCAGGCGCGCGAGTCGCTCGACTTGGACGCTGTGCTCTTTATGCCGGCGGGCTCTCCCGCCTTTAAGCTTGACAAGCCGGTGACGCCTGCCGAGGACCGTTATGCCATGACGGTCCTCGCCACCGCCGCGAACCCGGCCTTTTTGGCGAGCCGGTTCGAGATTGACCGTCCGGGCGTAACCTATACGGCCGATACGCTTCATGCCCTTCGCGACTTTTACCCGCCGCAGGTAAAGCTCTACTTTATTACGGGCGCCGACGCGATTATTGATATTGTGACCTGGCATGATGCCGAGCGAATTGCTGAGCTTGCTACCTTTATTGCGGCGACGCGACCGGGTTTTGATATCGATACGGCGCGTGCCCGAATCAAAGAGTCGGGGCTGCCGTTCGATGTGCGCTATATTCAGATTCCGGCGCTGGCGATCAGCTCGACGAACATTCGTAAGCGAGTTGCCCGCGGCATGAGCGTGCGCTATCTTACGAGCGAGTCTGTGCTCGGCTACATTCGCAAGCGCAGGCTATATGCCGATCTGGGTCAAGAAGATTTTGAGTGATGGGGGCTACGTTGTCGGTAGAGGATCAGTTTGAGGGCGATGAGCGCGCGCTGCTCAAGCGCATTCAAGAGCTGCTCGATGTTCGCATGAAAGATAAGCGCAAGCGCTATGTGCATTCGTTGGGTGTTGCCGAGACCGCACTTCATCTGGCCGAGGTCTACGGCGTTGACCGCTTTGATGCCGCTGCCGCCGGCTTAATTCACGACTGGGACAAGGTGCTTTCCGATGACGAGCTCGTGGCCCGCGCGATTCACTATGGCATCAAAGTTGCCGGCTCTCCTTCCGCCGCGACGCCGCTTTTGCATGGCCCTGTTGCCGCCTATGAGCTTCCGCAGCTTTTCCCCGAGCTGTCGCCGGCTGTTTTCCAGGCTGTCGACCGTCACACCGTGGGTGCCTGCGATATGACGCCGCTCGATATGGTGGTCTTTGTGGCAGATGCCATCGAGCCTAACCGTCACGGCGACTATGTCCATGCGCTGCGCAAGATGGTGGGGAAGTCCTCGCTCGATGAGTTGTTCTTCTCCTGTTTTGCGCAGGGTCTGGTCTATGTGATCCAGTCCGGGCGCTATCTTTATCCCACGGCTATTACGATTTACAACCATTACGCCCAGCTGCGCTAGCTCGGGCTGTCTAGAAAGAGGTATTCCATGGCCGACGAGACCATGACCGACGAGCAGATTCTTGAAGGTGTGGAGCACAAGAGCTTCGTTGCCACGTCCGACCGCACTGCCGCCTCGCTGTTCGCGAGCGGTGTCGCCGCCGAGGATGTCGCCCGCGCCGCCGCGCAGGCCGCCTACGACAAGAAAGGCGAGGACGTGCAGGTGCTCGATCTGACCGAGCTCTCCGACGTGTGCGACTACTTTGTGCTCGCCACCGGTACCAATAACCGTCAGGTCGATTCTATCGTCGACGAGATCGAGGAGAAGGTCGCCGTGGCTTGCGGTGAGCACCCGTTCTCTATCGAGGGCCGCGAGCAGAAGACCTGGATGCTCATGGACTACGGCTCGGTTGTCGTCCACGTCTTCACTCCCGAAGCCCGCGACTTTTACCGCCTAGAAAAGCTCTGGGGTGACGCCCCCCAGCTCCCCCTCGACCTCCTCTAGTGGCTCATTTGAGGCTTATAGGACAAAATGTGTGTCCACTTTAGGGGCATCGGCGCAGGTCGATGCCCCTTTTTCAGCCGTTTAAATTCCGTGCCCGCTTTTAACCGCTCGGACAGAATGTGTGTCTGGTTGCCTATCGTTCCCGCAGGTAGATAACCTTTTCCGGAACCGTTAAATACCCCTTCGGAAGAGGTGCCCATGAAGGCCGTTTATTGCCCCTACTGCGGCGGTCGGACCAAGCGCAACGGCAGGACCTCATCGGGATCCCAGCGGTGGAGGTGCACGGCCTGCGGCGCGTCGACGACGGTGAGGTACGACGACACGGCGACAAGGCTGGACGAGTTCCTCGGGTGGCTCCTCTCCAAGGACTCCCAGGCGGCGATGCCGGGCGGCGGGCGGTCCTTCAGGCGCAGGACGGCCGAGCTCTGGGAGGTCTGGCCCATGCCCGTCCCCGACGGCGAGCTCCACCGCGTGCTCCACGTCGACGGGATCTGGGTCGCGCGCGACCTCGTCGTGCTCATATGCTGCAGCGGCGAGCGGGTGGTCTCCTGGTACATGGCGAGGTCGGAGAACTCGAGGGCGTGGTCGGCCCTCATGGCGCCGATCCCGGCGCCCGACGTGGTCGTCACCGACGGCGGGAGCGGGTTCGCCAAGGCCGTGCGAGAGACCTGGCCGCGCACCAGGGTCCAGAGGTGCACCTTCCACGCCTTCTCGCAGGTCAAGCGCTACACGACGACGCGGCCGAAGCTCCAGGCGGGGCGCGAGCTCTACCTCGTCGCGCGCGACCTCATGGGCATCGAGTGTTAGCGTCAATATATTTTTCACCATTTTCACCAACGTATTTTCGCCAATCGCGCCAACGCGGATGCGCCGGATTCGCCAACGCGGATGCGCCGCTTTCGGCGTCTAGGCTCCCTCCTCCTTCCCGTCCTCGCCGCCGATGGATACGTCCTTCAGGCGGTACGACCGTCCCGTTATCTTGATCATCGCGCAATGGTGGCAAAGCCTGTCGGCCACCGCCGAGGCCGTGACGTTGCTGCCGAACACGTCGCCCCACCTGCCCACCGGCACGTTGGTCGTGACGACGGTCGACCGCTTTAGCGCGTAGCGCCTGTTGACCAGCTGGAACAGCAGGTCGGCGCCCTCCTTGCCGATGTCGAGGTAGCCGAGCTCGTCTATTATCAGCAGGCTGCAGTGCTCGTAGAACCGCATCCTGCGCGCCAGCGCCTCCTTCGCCGAGGCGTGCTTGAGGTCCTCGACCAGCCTCGAGCAGTCGGCGAAGTACACCTGCTTGCGGGCCATCACCGCCTCGTGGCCTATGGCTATCGACAGGTGGGTCTTGCCGACGCCCGGGCTGCCGACGAGCACGACGTTGTCGCCGCGGTCGATGAACTCGAGCGTGGCCAGCTGCTCGACCAGCCCGCGCGGCACGCTCGGCTGGAAGCCCCAGTCGAAGTCGGCCAGCGTCTTTATGTAGGGGAAGTTGGCCATCCTCGTGCGGCGCTCGTCGTCGGCGCGCCGCTTGAGGGCTATCTGGGCGTCGGTGAGCTCGAGCATGGCGTCGACCAGGCCCTTCCTCCCGTCGGCGACGAGCCTGACGTACTCGGGCACCGACGACGCCATGCCCTCGAGCCCCAGCTCCTCGAGGTTGGCCGCCAGGCGGTTGAGGGGGCTGGCCTGCACGGCGGCGCTCACAGCGAGCCCCCTATCGAGTCGAGCAGGCCGAGGTTGGCCGCGGCGGCCGCCTCGATGTCGCCGGCGGCGTCGCCGAACCACCGCTTGCCGGCCATGGCCTCGGCGTAGTGCGCCGGGTCGTAGGCCGGCCCGCCCGCCACGTGCGTGGCCACCAGCTCGCCGCCGACGTAGCAGTCCATCGCGCCGCCGGGCATGCAGACGATGCGGGCGGGCCTGCCGATGCAGCGCCTGGGCACCGACATGGGCTCGCCGTGCGCGCTCACCAGCATCGTGGCCGGCACCCTGGCCACGCGCACCACGTCGCCCATCGCCTCCTCGAGGGCGCGCAGGTTGCCGACGGGCAGCAGCGCGTCCTTCTCCTCCATGAACAGCGCGGAGGGCGGCAGCCCCGTGGTCTCGTTGGGCTCGGAGTTGCTGGCGTCCTCGATCCGCGCGACGATCTCGTCGATGTCGTCCCAGCCGTCGAAGTCGCCCTGGTGGGCCATGAGCCGCGACAGGAAGCGGTTCGACGACTCGACCTTGCCCTTCGTCTGGGGGCTGCGCGGGCGGCACAGCTTCAGCTCGAAGCCGGCGGCCTTGGCGAACTCGTATGCGCGCTGGACCTTGAGGCGCCTGCCGCCCTTGACCGTCACCAGGGCGGACATGTTGTCCGTGACCCACTCGCGCGGCACGCCGCCGAGCCTCGCGATCGTGGCGTACATGCACCTGACCAGGTCGTCGGTCGTCCTGGTCCTCGACCGGATGAATATGTGCCTGCGGGAATGGCCCAGCGTCGCCGCGAACACGTTGAACTCGAACAGCTCGCCGTCGCGGTTCGCCATCTTGACGGACTCCTTCCAGTCGAACTGCAGCTGCAGTCCGGGCGGCGTCTCGAAGCGCGGGTGCGGCTCCGGGCCGCCGGAGGCCCCGACGGCGATGCCGTTCTTGCGCATGAACTGGGTGAAGGCGTTGTAGCCGGCCAGGTCCTCGCCGGGATACCTGTGCAGCAGCCACTCGTGGATGCCCTTCTTGGTGACTCCCGGCAGCTGCGCCTTGGCGGCCACCTCCTCGATGTGCGCGTCGAACGAGCCCGCCCTGTCGCCGCGCCCGTCGTGGGGCCGCCCGCCCTCGGCCCTCCAGTACGACGCCACGGTGTGCCTGTCCTTGCCGTAGCGCTTCGCTATGTCGCTGAAGTTGGGCTTTATGCCCGCTTCCCTGTACATGTCCAACTCTCCGATCAGGTTCTTCTCCGCCACGGCCCGCTCCTCCCGAAAGCATCGTTCGCTCGTCGATCGAAGCGTAAGCCCCGGCGTTGGTGGAAATGGTGAAAATGCGTTGGCGCAAATGGCGGGATTGCGTTGGCATGATTGGTTGTTGAGCGTTGGTCAAAATGGTTGTTTTTACAGTAGCGCTAACATCGAGACGCTGCACCAGGCCGAGCTCTGGGTCGAGCGCTACCTCGACTGGTGCGGGTTCTGGGCCGACTTCCTGGAGGACAGGACCGTGGTGGACGGCAGGAGGGTCTACACCCACGAGAGGCTGAGGCGGGCGCGCTCGTCGCTGTCGTCGCTGGTGTCGGCGGGGACGCTGTTCACCTACCTCGACCCCGCCCTGGCCAAGGCCGGCCCGCTGCCGTCGACCAACAACATGATCGAGGGAGGGGTGAACTCGCAGCTGAGGGCCGTCCTGCGCAACCACCGGGGGCTGACGTCGGTCAAGCGCGTGAAGGCGGTGTTCTGGTGGTGCCACGCGCACTCGGGGGACGCGAGGACGGCGCGCGAGAAGCTCGCCACGATGCCGACCGACGCGGACATCGACTTCCTGTTCAGCGTCTACTCCGCCTCGCCGTCGCGCGAGGACGGAGGGCCGGAGTGGGGCGACAGGGCCGTGTGGGAGGACCTCCACCACAGGGACCCGTACCCGTTCTGGCTGGATTAATGGATGGAAACGGATGTTCTATCGGGACACACATTTTGTCCTATAAGCCTCATTTGATATGGGGCTTTTAGTTGGCCTCGCGCATTTTGCCGGGCAGTTGCGGTTTTCCGCACCTGCCCGGCTTTCTTTTTGCCCAAAGGCGGTTAATCATTGAAGCGGGATTGGCGGCCGAAGGATAGGGCGGTGTCGCCGAACTTGTCTCGGACGGCATCGATCGCGACGGAGAGGTCGCGACGGTCGCTCGATTGGGCTCCGCGGTCGTCGACTTCGCAGAACAGGTCGGTCTGGATGCCGCCTTGGTGGTCGAAGTCGCTCATACCGATGCCTGCTAAGCGAACATGCATGCCTTCCTGCCAGATGTTGTCGAGTAGCTCGAGGGCCACGGCCACGAAGATGTTCTCATCGTCGGTCGGATGAGGCAGCCGGCGCTGTGCCGTACGCCCGCTTCCATACGAATACTTGAGCTTGAGCGTTACCGTGCCACCCGTCAGTCCCTGACGGCGCAGGCGGCGTCCAACCGACTCACCCAGCAGCGCAATCGCCGCTTCGATGTCCCCGCGCTCAGTCAAATCTTTCGCAAAGGTGCGTTCATTGCTGACCGACTTGACCTCGCGCCCTTCATCGAGACTCGTGACTTCGGAGATTTCGAGTCCCAGCGCACGCTGGCGCATGCGTTCGCCGTTGACGCCAAAAATAGAGGCCAAGGTGGATTCCGGTGCACGTGATAGCTCGCCGAGCGTGTAGATGCGCATGCGGCGCAGTCGCTCCTCGGCCGAGCGCCCGATGCCGCTCATGGCAGATACCGGCAGCGCGGCCAAAAAGCGCTGCTCGGTTCCGGGGCGCACGATGGTCAGCCCAAACGGCTTATCCCGCTCGCTTGCGATCTTTGCGACCGTCTTGTTGCAGCCTACGCCAATGGAGCACGTCACTCCCAGCGCTGCCACGCGGTCGCTTATACGCCGTGCAACCAGCAGCGGGTCCTCGGGCGCAAAGCGACCCGGTGTGATATCGATAAAGGCTTCGTCGATCGATACGCGCTCAACGCGCGGCGTCTCCTCGGCAAGAATCGCCATGACCTGCGCGCTCACCTCGCGGTAGCGATCAAAGTGCCCGTGCGTCCAAATGGCTTGCGGGCACAAGCGCCGTGCCTCGGCTGAGGGCATGGCGGAGTGCACGCCAAAGCGACGTGCCTCGTAAGAACAGGTGGACACAACGCCGCGGGAATCGGCGTCTCCGCCCACGATGAGCGGCTTTCCGCGCCATTCGGGATGATCGAGCATCTCCACGCTCGCAAAAAACGCATCGAGGTCCATCAGGCCCACCGCCGGACCCGTCCAGGGAGGCGGCGTGACGCCCATGGCATCCTCATAACCGTATGTATGTTCGCGTCTTTCCATGTCATGAGTATACCGCGCAGCTCATGTGGGGTGCGTGTATGTGCTTGCAAATCCCGAATTCTTGTCTAAGATATGGATTTGCCCTCGACTACACCGAAGAAGTTGGTCTCACGGACTTCACCTGCCCGCGTCGATGGCGTATTATGTTCAACTGTTTGTTTGTAGTTGCAGCCTAAAGCTGCTTGGTTGGAGGAGTTTCCTTTGGCAGTCAAGATTCGCCTTGCTCGTCACGGCGCTAAGAAGCGTCCGTACTACCGTGTCGTCGTCGCCGATTCCCGCGCCCCGCGTGACGGTCGTATCATCGAGGAGGTTGGCCGCTACAACCCGATGACCGCCCCCAAGACCATCAACCTCGACCTCGAGAAGATCGCCGACTGGCAGTCCAAGGGCGCTCAGCTCACCGATGCCGTCGCCGCTCTGGTCAAGGCCGCCAACGAGGGCGAGAAGACCGAGACCGTCGTCAAGAAGTCCAAGAAGCAGCTCGCCAAAGAGGCCGAGGCCGCTAAGGCTGCCGCTGAGGCCGCTGAGGGCGCCGAGGAGTAAATCGTGCCTGAGGTTGACGCTGCACAGCTCGAGGGTGAGGCAATGCTCTCAGATCGCATCGCCGATCTCGTCGAATATCTCGTTGTTCAGATCGTCGACGACCCGGATTCCGTGAGCCTTGAGGTCATCGATGGTGACGACACCTCTACGATCGAGGTTTCTGTCGCCGAGGATGACGTCGCTAAGGTCATCGGCCGTCGTGGCCGTACCATCAAGGCCATTCGCACGCTCGCCCGTGCACTGGCCGCTCGCCTCGACACTGCAGTCGAGGTAGAGGTTCTGGGCTAGGACCTTGAGGTCCCAGTACAAAAACATCGCCCGTGTGGTCAAGCCGCACGGAAGGAAGGGGGAGGTCCTCGCGCAGCCGCTGCGGGGGCTTCCTTCTGTATTGACGCCGGGTATGCGCGTCGCCCTGACGCCGCCGGCGCTCAAGCGCGACCGCTTTTGCACGGTCGTGTCCGTCACCGATACGGGCGATGGCGATCTGGTCTCGTTTGAGGGCATTGACGACTTGACGGCCGCCGAGGGCATCACGGGATGCTATGTGCTGGCAAATCGTGACGACTTTGAGCTCGATTCGCTCGACGCCGCCTATACCGACCTGATGGGTCGCGAGGTGGTCGACGAGCGCTTCGGTTCGCTCGGCACGATCGTCGAGATCATGTCGACGCCCGCTAACGATGTTTGGGTTGTCGAGGGTGATCGGTACGGCGAGGTGCTGATTCCCGTGATCGAGCAGGTTGTGCTCGATCTTCCCGACACAGGAACAATTTTCGTCCACGTTATGGACGGCCTGATCGATATGGACAAGTAGGGAGGACAACATGCTGATTGAGACCCTTTCGGTCTTTCCCGAGATGTTTGAGCCCGTCATGTCCACATCGATTTTGGGCCGCGCCCGCAAGGCCGGCCTTTTTGATTTTAAGGCGTATAACCTGCGCGACTGGACGCACGACCGCCATCGTACCGTCGATGACGAGCCGTACGGCGGCGGGCAGGGCATGCTCATGAAGGTCGAGCCTATTGCCGAGGCCATCGAGGCTATTAGCTCCGAGGGTCCCAAGCCCACCGTGGTGTTCTTTACGCCCTGTGGCGAGCCCTTTACGCAGCATGTGGCCGAGCGCCTGCTCAAAAGCGAGCGCCTGCTGTTTGTGTGCAGCCGCTACGAGGGCGTCGACGAGCGTGCGTATGCGTATGCCGATGAGCGCCTGTCGATCGGCGACTACGTGCTCACGGGCGGCGAGCTGCCCGCTATGGTGGTGGCTGACGCCGTCGTGCGTCTCATCCCCGGCGCCCTTGGTGACGAGATGAGCAACGTCGACGAGTCGTTTTCGACCGCCGAGGACGGTGGCCTGCTCGAGTACGCGCAGTATACCCGTCCCGCCGAGTTCAACGGCGAGGGCGTGCCCGCCGTGCTCGTGAGCGGCGATCACGCCAAGGTCGACGCCTGGCGCCGCAAGAATGCCATCGAGCGCACCTGCCGCTGGCGTCCCGATCTGATTGAGACAGCGCGGCTCACGCCCGAGGAGCGTGCTTACGCGCAGGAGATTCTGGACGCTTCGTATTCGCAGAGCGAGGAGTGAGAATGGTTCCATCGCAGCATTCCGCGTTGAGGGGCGCTTTTGAGTGGATCGCGGTCATCGCGATCGCACTGGTCGCCACCTTCTTGATTCGCTCGTTTGTGGTCGAGCCCTTTGTGGTGCCCACCGGCTCCATGGAGTCCACGATCGAGATTGGCGACCAGATCCTGGCACAAAAGGTGAGCCTCGAGCTCGGTCAGCCCGTCAAGCAGGGCGATATCGTGGTGTTTCACAACCCCGATGGCACCTCCGAGCATGATGTTCTTGTCAAGCGTGTTATTGCCACGGCCGGCCAGACGGTCGACCTGCAGGATGGCAAGGTGGTCGTTGACGGCCAAGCGCTCGACGAGGACTATACGACGGGCATGAGCTGGCCACTTTCGGTCCAAGCGCCCGGTGCTCAGGTAAGCTATCCCTACACCGTTCCCGACGGGTGCGTGTGGGTGATGGGCGACAACCGCGAAAACTCTGCCGACTCACGCTACTTTGGTCCCGTCGATCGCTCTGATTTGATCGCTGTGGCGCTTGTGCGCTACTGGCCGCTCAACCGCATCGGCGCTATCGACTAAAAACCGCTATAGTACAGTACCTAACCGTGTAATCGTTTCGACGAGGGGATATTAGAGGCATGAACGCTTCATCGCTTTCCTTCCAAGACATCATCCTGCGCCTCCAGCAGTACTGGGGCGAGCAGGGCTGCGTCATTATGCAGCCCTATGACTCCGAGGTCGGTGCCGGTACCTTCCATACCGCGACCACGCTGCGCTCGCTCGGTCCCGCCGAGTGGCGCACCTGCTATGCGCAGCCCTGCCGCCGTCCCGCCGACGGCCGCTACGGCGAGAACCCCAACCGCATGCAGCACTACTATCAGTTCCAGGTGCTCATCAAGCCTTCTCCGGTTAACGCCCAGGAGCTCTACCTGGGGTCTCTTGCCGCTATCGGTCTGGATCCCAACGACCATGACGTCCGCTTTGTCGAGGATGACTGGGAGAGCCCGACCCTTGGCGCCTGGGGCCTTGGCTGGGAGGTCTGGCTCAATGGCATGGAGGTCACGCAGTTTACGTACTTCCAGCAGGTGGGAGGCATCGAGGTCGACCCCGTGCCCGTTGAGATTACCTACGGCCTGGAGCGTATCGCCATGTACGCCCAGGGCGTCAACTCGGTCTACGACCTGGTGTGGAGCTACCTGCCCGACGGCACGCCCATGACCTACGGCGACGTGTTCCTCGAGAACGAGCGCGAGTTCAGTGCCTATAACTTTGAGGTCGCCAACGTCGAGATGATGCGTCAGAAGTTTGACGACTACGAGGCCGAGTGCCATTCCTGCCTGGAGCGCAAGCTGCCGCTGCCGGCATATGACTGCGTCATGAAGTGCAGCCACGCTTTCAACCTGCTCGATGCTCGCGGCGCCCTGTCCGCGGTCGAGCGTGCCAACTACATCCTGCGCGTCCGCGCCGTCGCCAAGGCGTGCTGCGAGGCCTACATGGCCGAGGTCGCCGGAGTCAACGAGAATGCCGACCAGGAAGGCGAGGTGGCGTAAGCCATGGCAGACGCTAAGGATTTCCTGTTTGAGATCGGTACGGAGGAGATGCCCTCCGCGCCGCTGAACAATGCCGTCAAGCAGCTTGGCTCCATGATTGCCAAGGGTCTCGACGAGGCCGGTCTGGCCCACGGCGAGGTCCGTGTGATCTCGAGCCCGCGCCGCCTGGCTGCGCTCGTGGCTAACGTCGCCACCGCGACCGATGAAGTCCATGAGGTCAAGCGTGGCCCCGCGGCCAACATTGCCTTCGACGCTGACGGTAACGCCACCAAGGCCGCCCAGGGCTTTGCCCGCAAGTGCGGTGTGGCTGCCGAGGACCTGGTCCGTCGCGAGGACACTGACGGTCGCGAGTATGTGTTCGCCGAGAAGAACATTCCCTCCGCACCGGCTACGCCGATTCTGACCGCTCTGTGCGAGAAGACCATCGCCGGCCTGCAGTGGCCCAACTACCGCAGCCAGCGCTGGGGTCACGAGCATGCGACCTTTGTTCGTCCGGTCCGCTGGATCTGCTGCCTTTTGGGCGAGGATGTTGTGCCCGTGTCGTTTGCCGACGTGACGAGCGGCAACACCACGCGCGGTCATCGCGTACTTGGCCCTGGCGACCATGTTGTTGCCAGCCCCGCTGTTTATGAGCAGGTGCTCGAGGACGCCGGCGTGCTTTCTGCCGAGCGTCGTCGCGAGGCCATCCTTGCCGGCATCGCCGAGGTCGAGGCCGCTCGCCCCGGCTGTCATGTCGACACGCCCAAGAAGGTCTTCGAGGAGGTCATTAACCTCTGCGAGTGGCCGACGGTGCTCGTCGGTACCTTCGATGAGGAGTTCCTCAAGGTCCCGCACGAGATCATCTGCGAGTCCATGCTCACCAACCAGCGTTACTTCCCGATCTATGACGGCGAGGGCAAGCTCACGCGTGAGTTCGTGGTCGTCTCCAACAGCAAGCCCGAGAACGCCGAGCGCGTGATCGACGGCAACGAACGCGTCGTGCGCGCCCGTCTGGACGACGCAAAGTTCTTCTACGAGGAGGACCTGAAGATCTCCCTCGACGAGTTCCGTGAGCGTCTGGCCAAGGTTGCCTTCCAGGAGAAGCTCGGTAGCGTGCTCGCCAAGTCCGAGCGCATTGAGCAACTCGCGCTTGCCATCGCTCGCGAGGCCCATCTGGGCGCCCACCTGGCCGCCGATGCCGCTCGCGCCGCGCACCTGTGCAAGGCCGACTTGGTATCCAACGCCGTCGTCGAGTTCACGAGCCAGCAGGGCGTGATGGGCGGTTACTACGCCACCGCGATGGGGGAGAACGACGAGGTTGCCCACGCCATTCGCGATCATTATCGTCCCCGCTTTGCCGGTGACGAGCTGCCCGAGGGCACCGCTGGCTGCATCGTGGCCTGCGCCGACAAGCTCGATACCATCGCCGGTATCTTTGCCATTGGCGAGCCCCCGACCGGCTCCTCCGACCCCTACGCGCTGCGTCGTGCCGCTATCGGCATCATCAACATCCTGCGCGACCGTCTGCCGATCGACCCCACGTCGCTCATCGACTTCGCCCTCGAGCTCTATAGCGAGCAGGGCATTGAGTTCGACGCCGCCAAGGTCGCCCAGCAGGTTCGCGACTTCTTCCATGGCCGCCTGGTGAGCATGGCCCGCGACGAAAAGATCCCGGCCGATACCGTTGCCGCCGTCTCCGCGGTGCACATCATCGCCCCGTCCGTCTTCTTCGCCCGCTGCGCCGCCCTCGACGAGGCCCGCAAGAACGACGCCGAGACGTTCGACAACCTTGCGACCGCCTATGCCCGCGCCGCACACATCTCCAAGCCCGAGCTGGGTGCGGAGTACGACCGCGGCCTGATGGGCGAGGTCGAGCTCGCGCTTGCCGATGCCTCCGAGGCTGCTCAGACCGCTGTCGATGCCGCCCTTGCTGCCGAGGATTACCCGGCCGCATTTGCCGCCCTTGCCGCCCTGCGCGCGCCCATCGACCGCTTCTTCGATGAGGTCATGGTCATGGACAAGGACGAGCAGCTCCGCGATAATCGCCTTAAGCTGCTCAACCGCTTCGAGGCCGTTTTCTCCGGCATCGCCAACATCGGTGAGCTTGCCCGCAAAAAGTAAGCCAGCCTGCGCATAAGCGCTAAAGGAGCCCCGCATGGATTGCCCGGTCACCGCTCGTCCCACCGTTATCGTTATCTCCGACTCGCTCGGTGATACCGCTTGTGAGGTGGTGCTTGCGGCGTCCGGGCAATTTGATGAAGGGGCTTTTCTTCTCTTGCGCCTGCCCAAGGTGACCTCGGTGGAGCAGGTGGAGTCGTTTGTGGGCCCGCGCGTCGATGCCGACCATCGCGATATTGCCGTGTTCCACACCATTGTCGATCCGGCGCTTCGCGCCCGCGTGCTCGATTACCTGGGCATGCTGCATATTCGTTCGGTCGACCTGATTGGCCCGACGCTTGCCGTGCTGTCGTCGCTCATCGGTGTGCCGCCCAAGGGCGTCGCGGGTGTGATTCACAAGACCGATGACCGCTATTTCCATCGCATCGAGGCCATGGAGTATTTCGTTGAGCACGATGACGGGCGCGGCTGCGACGATCTGTCGGGAGCCGATATCGTGCTGCTGGGCGTATCGCGTACGTCCAAGACGCCGCTGTCGATGTATTTGGCCTATCAGGGCTACAAGGTCGCCAATGTCCCACTGGCGCATGGCATGGAGCCGCCCAAGTCGATTTACGAGGTCGACCCGATGCGCCTGTTCGGCCTGATTTCGACCGTCGATGTGATTTCCGAAATTCGCGATAGCCGCTTGGGCGATGACTACGCTCGTGCCGTTGCCGGCTCCTATGCCGAGCCCGAGAGCGTGCACAGCGAGCTCGAGGAAGCCCGTGCGCTCATGAAGCGCCTAGGCTGCTTTGTGGTGCGTACCGACGGCAAGGCCATCGAAGAAAGCGCTGCCGAGATCATTAGCCACTTGGAGGAAATCCAAGAAGCCCGTGCCCGCCGCGCCGCCCGTCGAGCCTAATAGTAGCAGCATTTTGATAAAGCGATTTAGCAAAAATATCGCATCTGACCTGCACGTTCTTACAGTGGTATCTTCATAATGTAACCACCTTTACCTACCGTTTACCGCCAGTTTTAGCACGTTTACCAAACCGCGCATCCTCTGCTTAAGCCTGCTCAAAACCCGCCGTATAGTTCCCTCACGGCCCGCATCTGGCGGGTCGATTCGTTACCACGGTCGTGCGCGTAAGTGCATGGAAGGGGAAGTATCGTGAGCGATTGCAAGAGGGTTTACCGTTTTGGAACCGACGCCCAGGGCACCTGTGTCACCGAGGGAGACAAGTCCATGAACTTCGTGCTTGGTGGCAAGGGCGCTAACCTTGCCGAGATGAGTCGTATCGGCCTGCCGGTTCCCGGTGGCTTTACCATTACCTGCCAGACCTGTGTCGAGTACTCCGGTGCCGGCAACGTCTGGCCCGAAGACGCACTCGATGAGATCGTTGCTGCCGAGGCGGACCTCGAGGCCCGCTGCGGCAAGAAGCTCGGTGACGCCAACGACCCGCTGCTCGTGTCGGTTCGTTCGGGCGCTCCGTTCTCCATGCCCGGCATGATGGACACGGTCCTCAACTTGGGCCTCAATAACGATTCCGTCCAGGGCCTCATCGCGCAGACGCAGAACCCGCGTTTTGCCTGGGATAGCTACCGCCGCTTTATCCAGATGTTTTCCAATGTCGTCATGGGCGTTGACGCCGACCTGTTCGAGAACGCCCTGACCCAGGCCCGTCTGGTCGCCGGCGTTCGCATCGATTCCGAGCTTTCGGCCGAGGACCTGCAGGAACTCGTCGAGACCTTTAAGGGCATCTTCTCCGAGAACGTCGATGCCTCCCTGTATCCCGAGCTCGAGGTCGCTGACGGCAAGCCCGTTTTCCCGCACGACCCGGAGCTTCAGCTACGCCTTGCAATTCAGGCCGTCTTTGGCAGCTGGATGAACGAGCGTGCCTGCATCTACCGCAAGCAGCATGGCATTTCCGACGACCTCGGCACCGCCGTCAACGTGCAGGCCATGGCCTTTGGCAACAAGGGCGAGACCTCTGCGACAGGCGTCGCCTTTACGCGTAATCCGGCCGACGGCACCAAGGAGTTCTACGGTGACTTTTTGGTTAATGCTCAGGGCGAGGACGTCGTCGCCGGTATCCGCAACACCGAGCCTATCGCCGACCTCAAGACCACCCCGGGCCTCGAGTCCGCAGGTGAGGAGCTCGAGCGCGTGTTCCTGACGCTCGAGGATCATTATCGCGATATGTGCGATATCGAGTTCACCATCGAGCAGGGCAAGCTCTGGATGCTCCAGACCCGCGTGGGCAAGCGCACCGCCACCGCCGCCCTGCGCATCGCTATCGAAATGGTCGAGGAGGGCCTGATCACCCGCGAGGAGGCCGTGAGCCGCATCGATCCCGCGCAGCTCGACCAACTCCTGCACCCGCAGTTTGACGCCTCCAAGAAGTACGAGACGCTGGCCAGCGGTCTGAACGCCAGCCCCGGTGCCGCCGTGGGCGAGGTCGTGTTCTCGAGCGACGACGCCGTCGCGCGCGCCAACGAGGGCCACAAGGTCATTCTGGTTCGCTGGGAGACCAACCCCGATGACCTGAAGGGCATGGTAGCCGCCGAGGGCATCCTGACCAGCCACGGTGGCAAGACGAGCCATGCCGCCGTTATCGCCCGCGGCATGGGTACGCCCTGCGTCTGTGGCGTTGAGCGCTTCCATATCGACGCCGCCGAGAAGGTCGTGCGCATCGAGGGCAGCGACCGCGTGCTGCACGAGGGCGACGTTATCTCCATCGACGGCACCCAGGGTATCGTCGTCGACGGCGCCGTTGACCTGGTCTCCGCCGAGCTCACCGGCGATCTGGACACCATCCTATCCTGGGCCGACGAGATTCGCCTGGACGAGACCGGTGGCCATGCCAACCATGTGCGCGTTAATGCCGACAACCCCGAGGATGCCGCGCTCGCGCTCGAGTTTGGCGCCGAGGCCATCGGCCTGTGCCGCACCGAGCACATGTTCCTGGGCGACCGCAAGAACATCATCCAGAGCTTTATCCTGTCTGACGATGAGGCCGTGAAGCAGCAGGCCCTGGCCGACCTGCTCAAGGTTCAGACCGAGGACTTCCTGGCGATGTTCAAGACCATGTCCGGTCGCGATGTGGTCGTCCGCCTGCTCGATCCGCCGCTTCATGAGTTCCTGGATAATCCTCGCGAGCTCGAGGTCGCCATCACCAAGAAGGAAGCCGCTGGCGCCAGCGAGGAAGAGCTTGCCGTCCTGCGCGCCCGCCTGCGTCGTATCGACGGCATGGTCGAGTCCAACCCGATGCTCGGCCTACGCGGCGTGCGCCTGTCCATCGTCTTTAGCGATCTGCCGCTCATGCAGGTCCGCTCCGTCGCCACGGCTGCCGCTCGCCTCATCAAGGAGGGCGTCGATCCGCGTCCCGAGATTATGGTCCCGCTCGTTTCCATTACGGCCGAGCATGTTCAGACCCGCGAGGTTATCGAGCGCGTGATCGCCGAGGTTTCCGACGAAGAGGGCGTCGAGCTCAATATTCCCGTGGGCACGATGCTCGAGCTGCCGCGCGCCTGCATGGTCGCTGATGAGATCGCCCATCACGCAGACTTCTTCTGCTTTGGCACCAACGACCTCACCCAGACGACCTTCGGTTTCTCGCGTGATGACGCCGAGGCTAAGTTCATCCCGCTGTACATGCATAAGAAGATCTTGAAGGACAATCCCTTCGAGACCATCGACACAGCGGTGCTCGAGCTGGTGCGTATGGCCGTCGAGAAGGGTCGCGCCACCAACCCCGACATGCACTTTGGCGTGTGCGGCGAGCACGGCGGCGACCCCAAGTCCATCAAAGGCCTGTTTAACGTGGCCGACGTGGACTACGTGTCCTGCTCGCCCTACCGCGTGCCCCTCGCACGCCTGGCTGCCGCTCAGGCCAAGCTCGAGGCCAAGCGTTCCGCCTAACGTTTTGGGTTTAGACGCCTAGCGTAGCCCCCTTCATGCCGCCCGTCTCATTCGTGAGGCTGGCGGTTATCATGTGCGGGTTTTGTCTTTTTGTCTGCGTAAAAAATTGTTCTTGCAGCAGAAACCCGCGCGTGTATACTCGAATACGTTTGTTCAACTACGTGCCGGCCAAGGTGGTACGGCACCTCTAGAAGAGTAAGGAATTGCACATGGATTACATCCGCGCAATCGAGCGTCAGCAGATCCGCGAGGACATTCCTCAGGTTCGCGTCGCCGACAACGTCAAGGTTCACTACCGCATTAAGGAAGGCGACCGCGAGCGCATCCAGGTCTTCCAGGGCGACGTCATCCGCATGGCCGGCGCCGGTGCCCGCGAGACCTTCACCGTCCGCAAGATGTCCTTCGGTGTCGGTGTTGAGCGTACCTTCCCGCTTCACAGCCCCAAGATCGCCAAGCTCGAGGTCGTTCGTCATGGTCGCGTCCGTCGCGCCAAGCTGTACTACCTCCGCGACAAGGTGGGCAAGGCTGCTCGCATCCCCGAGAAGCGCTAAGAAGATCGCAGCGTCTGTCCACTCGTTTGGACGTAAGGGTCACCTTCGGGTGGCCCTTCTTTTTATCCGATTTGCATGCAAGGAGGGCCTGGTATGGCCAATATGACGAGCTCGGTTTCGGCATCGCAAGTTGCTGGCGAGCTGGCGAGCGCTACGTTTGAGGAGATTCCCGCCCTCGTGGAGCATTATCGCGAGGATCCGCGCCAGCAGGTGATCAAGGCTTGCGAACGCGCCCTCAAACGCCATGCCAAAGAGCTTGCCGAGCGCGAGCGCGTCAATGACATGTACGAGCTTATGCATGAGCTTGGCGGCGATGGGGTGGTCGTTGGTGTCGACGAGGTGGGTCGCGGATCGGTGGCCGGTCCTTTGACGGTATGCGCTGTCTGCCTTCCTATGGAGCCGCGCGTCTGGGGCATCAACGATTCCAAAAAGCTCACGCCGGCGCGCCGCGAGTTGCTCTCAGTGAAGATTGCCGAGGTGGCGACGGCGATCGGTTTTTGCCATATCGCGCCTAAGGATATCGATGAGATGGGCATGGCCCGTGCTATCCGTACCGCCGTTGCAGGCGCCGTGGCCGATACAGGGCTCGAGCCCGATTGCGTGCTTATGGATGGCAACCCCTTGGGCGCCGTTCCTAACGAGCGCGATGTGGTGAAGGGCGATGCCAAGATCGCCTGCATCGCCGCGGCGTCCATCATGGCCAAGGTCACGCGTGACGAGATGATGGTCGAGTACGACGCCGAGTACCCCGAGTACCATCTGGCCGAGTCGAAGGGCTATGCAAGCCCCGAGCATATCGAGGCCATTCGCAAACATGGACTTTGTCCGCTGCACCGCGTGAGCTTTTGCGGAAACTTTCTGCAGACTGAGCGCCTTTTCTAGGCCAATTGTGGAGACAGGGACCTCTGGGGTTTTATAAACCTGCTGGTAGCGGGCCGTATGCAACACCATTGCTGCGTACGGCCCGTTTTTTGACGGCATTTGGTCAGCTTTTGGTTTGCTTCCTGTACTTACCCGCATGAAAGGTGCCCTCATCATCGGGGCAATGCAGTGTGCGGGAAAGGAGACCCCATGAGTGCCGCAAGCAAAAAGAGCAAGACGCAGCAGCTCAAGGAGCGTTGGGAAAACGGCGAGCTCGACTGCGGGGCGATGACGCCCGAGTTTATCAAGGGACTCAGTCCCCGTGAGCTGGGCATGCTGGGCGAGCTGATCACCATCGACTACTTTAACGAGCGCGGCTACACCTTGCTGGAGCAGGGTTATCGTTGCACCGAGGGCGAAGCCGATCTGGTGCTGCTCGATGAGCTTGACGATGTCGTGGTGATGGCCGAGGTCAAGACCAGGCGCGTCGCCCTGGATTGCACCACGCGGGTCTTTCCCGAGGAGGCCGTGGATGCCCAAAAGCAGCGTCGGTATCGCCGTATCGCAAGTTGCTATCTCATGGAGCACTATCCGCTCAAGGCGATCCGCTTCGATGCAGTGGGTGTCACCATTCGCGGCGGGCATATCGCCGAGATCGAGCATCAGTACAACGCGTTCGATTGGCAGGTGTCGTGATGGCGTTCGAGACGTTTGCCGTTCACGCGGCCTGCATCCGCGGTGTCGAGGCGATTCACGTCACGGTCGAGGTCTCGCTTGCCGGCGGCGTTCCGGGCATTCAGATGCTCGGCATCCCGAGTATGGAGGTGATGGAGTCACGTGGTCGTATTCGCTGTGCGATGCGCTCGGCCGGCTTTGAGATCCCGCGCTCGGGCATTACGGTCAATCTGGCGCCCGGCGATATTCGCAAGACCGGTAGCGGCTTTGATCTGCCCATCGCCATCGCGGTTCTGGCGGCCGATGGGCAGATTCCCCGTGACAACCTCGATCGCTGCCTTATCGCCGGCGAGCTCGGCTTGGACGGTACGGTGCTTCCCGTCAAGGGCGAGGTGGCGTTTCAGCTGCTGGCTCGCGACATGGGGCTGTCCTTTATCGCCGGCAGGTCCGATCAGCATGTGCCGCTTGCGGGCGTTGATTGCGGCTTTATCGATCATCTGTCTCAGCTTGCTCGCGGCATGGGCGATGCCGTGCGTCATTATCTGGATTCCGAGGGTGTTGAGGCGACCTTTGAGCCCGAACTCGACTATGCCGATGTGCTGGGGCAGGAAGTCGCCAAGCGCGGCATGGCGCTTGCGGCCGCCGGCGAGCTCGGTTTGCTTATGATTGGGTCCCCGGGATCGGGCAAGACGATGCTCGCCCGTCGTATGACCGGCATCCTGCCCGAGCTTTCCGTTGAGGATCAACAGGAGGCGCTGTGCATCCATTCGGTCTTGGGTGAGAACATCGATGGCTTGTTGGCGGGGCACCGGCCCTTCCGCAGTCCCCACCACAGTATTTCGACCGCAGGCCTTATCGGCGGCGGGCGCCCGGTGCACCCGGGTGAGATCAGCCTTGCTCATGGCGGCGTGCTCTTTTTGGACGAGCTTGCCGAGTTTCCCACGGGTGTGCTGCAGACGCTGCGTCAGCCCATCGAACGCGGCTATGTGAGGATCGTGCGCGTCGACGGGGCCTTTACCTTCCCGTCGCGCTTTCAGCTGCTGGCTGCGAGTAACCCTTGCCCCTGCGGCTTCTTGGGTGATCGCGAGGTGCCGTGTCGCTGCTCGGCGGCGATGGTCGAGCGCTATCGGTCTAAACTGCGCGGTCCTTTGGCCGACCGTATCGACATGATGATCGATGTGACCCGTCCCGACCCCCAAGTGATTATCGAGGGTGCGGAGGGTATGTCGTCTGCCGAGTTACGTGACTACGTTGTGCGCGGTCGCGCTTTTCGCGCTTGGCGCGAATCCCGTATGGACGATGCGGATGCCGAGGCCGAGGATGACGAGACACGGTCCATTGACGGCGTCGTTTCGACCTTTGAGCTCGATGATGCGGCAGAGAAGTGTGTGCTCGGCCTGTCGAAGCGCACACATCTCACGGGTCGCGGCATCGTGCGACTGGTGCGTATCGCGCGTACAATCGCCGACGTCGCCGAGAGCGAGCAAGTGACGCAGGACCACGTGCTCGAGGCAGCGATGTACCAGGGAAGGAGGGACCAATGATGGCCGAGGGGACCTACGAGCTGCATCCAGGTGATGCGTTGTATCCCGAGATCGTTTTGGAGCTTTCTGATGTACCCCAGACGCTCTATGTGCGCGGCAACCCCGAGGTGCTTTCGACGCCCGCGGTCTCCATCATCGGCGCGCGCAAGGCCTCGCCGTATGGTCTTGCCGTGGCAGAGCTTGCGGCAAAGGTGGCGGTCGAGGCGGGAGTGACGGTAGTTTCGGGCGGCGCGGTCGGTTGTGACCAGGCCTCGGGTTGGGCTGCGGTCAACGCTGGCGGCAAACACGTCGTGGTGCTGGGGACGGGCGCCGACGTGGTCTATCCGCGCTCGAGCGCGGGGCTTATTACGCGCACGCTCGATACGGGTGGCGCGGTCGTGTCGATCTCCCCGTGGGGCATGGGTCCGCGCAAGTTTGCCTTTCCGCGCCGCAATCGCGTGATCGCGGCCCTGTCGCAAGCCCTCTTTGTATCCGAGGCGGGTATGCCTTCCGGGACGTTTTCTACAGCCGAGGCTGCTATGGATTTGGGGCGAGAACTTCTCGCTGTGCCGGGGTCGATCCTATCGCCCGAGTCGCGTGGCACGAATTACCTCATTGCGAACGGTGCCTGTTGCATCATCGACGAGGAATCTATCGAGATGGCTATCTCACGCATCTACGGCACTCTGCGCTACTCGCGCCCCGATGCTCCCGGCATTGCCGACCTGGATCAAACACAGCAGACCGTGATGCATGCGCTCATTGCCTCTCCGCTCAAGGTCGACGACATCGCGGCGCTCGTCTCGCTCGATGCTGTCGGCGTACTCAAACTCTTGGGTTCGCTTGAACTCGAGGGCCTTATCGAGCGCATGATGGATGGAAGGTATGCGCCCTCCAAGTTTGCCCTTCACGCCCAGACGCCCTTCGGTCACAATGGAAAACGTGTCAATTAGAAAGGTGTTTGCAGATGCAGTTCGATCAGGTGACGGTTATCGGTGGCGGTCTGGCGGGTTCGGAGTGCGCGATTCAGCTGGCAGACCGCGGGTTTGCCGTAAAGCTGCGCGAGATGCGCCCCCAGGTGAGCTCCCCGGCCCACCATACCGATCACCTGGCAGAGCTCGTCTGTTCCAATTCGTTTAAATCGACCCGTCCGGACTCTGCGGCGGGCTTGTTAAAGGCCGAGCTTGAGCGCATGGGTTCAGTCCTGCTCGATTGCGCCCATCGCGCGGCTGTTCCCGCCGGTGGCGCCTTGGCGGTCGACCGCGTCAAGTTTTCCGAGCTTGTCGAGGCCGAGGTTGCCGCCCGTCCCAATATCGAGGTCGTGCACGGCGAGGTCACGCAGATTCCCGAGGGCCACGTGGTCATTGCCGCGGGCCCGCTGTGTTCACCGGCGCTGAGCGAAGAGGTCATGAAGCTCGTCGGTGGCGACGCCCTTGCGTTCTTCGATGCCGCGGCGCCGATCGTCGATGCCTCCACGCTCGATATGGACGTGCTGTTTTCGCAGTCGCGCTACGAGGAGCAGGGGAGCGGCGACTATCTCAACGCTCCGCTCAACAAGGAGGAGTACGAGGCCTTTATCGAGGCACTTACCACGGCCGACCGCGTGGTGCTCAAAGACTTTGAGGGCGGCGATCTGTTTCAGGCCTGCCAGCCTGCCGAGGAGGTTGCACGCACCGGCAAGGACGCTATTCGCTTTGGCGCCATGAAGCCCGTTGGCCTCACCGACCCGCGTACCGGACGTCGCCCCTGGGCAGCGATTCAGCTGCGTGCCGAGAACAAGGAGAAGACCGCCTATAACCTGGTGGGCTTCCAGACCAACTTGACCTTTGGCGAGCAGAAGCGCGTCTTCCATATGGTGCCGGGCCTGGAGAACGCTGAGTTCTTCCGCTACGGTGTCATGCACCGCAATACCTTTGTCGACGCCCCTCACGTGCTCGATAGCACCTTTGCCGTGCCCGGTACCGGCGTGCGCCTGGCCGGTCAGATCACCGGCACCGAGGGGTACATGGAAGCCGTGGCGACAGGTCTGCTCGCGGCGCTCAACACCTATGCCGAGGCTATCGGTGCCGCGGGCGTCGAGTTGCCGCGTGTGGGCGCCCTGGGTGCGCTCGTGGGCTATGCGACCGATCCTGCCACCGTGGGCTATCAGCCTATGCATGTCAACTTTGGCCTGGTGCCGCCACTCGAGGACGGTAAGCGCCGCAGCAAGCGCGACCGCTATCAGGCCTATGCGGACCGTGCGCTCGAGGCCCTCGATGCCTACTTGGCCACGCGTTCCGACTTGTTTGGAGGCGACCGGTCATAGCCTTTGACCTGTACGACACCGTCGACTCTTTTATCGCCTATATCGCACGCGTCGAGGGGCTTTCTCCCAACACGGTGACGGCCTATGGCTCGAGGCTAGAGCGCTTTGCTGCCTGGTGCGAGCGCGAGGATATTGATGCTTTCGCTGCCGACGTGCGCACCATTCGTCGCTATCTTGCCGAGCTTTCGCGTGAGCAGGTGGCTCCCCGAACGCTTGCGGCGCACCTGTCGGCTATTCGATCTCTCTATCGCTGGATGGCTGCCGAGGGGATTGTCGAGGGCGATGCGGTCTCGGCGATCGCGTCGCCCAAGCTGCCGCGTGACCTGCCGGGCGTCCTTACGACCCAGCAGGTCGAGGCGCTGCTCAAGACGCCTGATACCTCAACACCCGCGGGGCTGCGCGATGCGGCGATGCTCGAGTTGCTCTATGCCTCGGGTGCCCGCATCTCAGAGCTTGCGGCGCTCAATGTGGAATCCATCTCATGGTCCGAGCGCACGCTGCGCCTGTGGGGCAAGGGAAGCAAGGAGCGCATCGTTCCTCTGTATTGTCGTGCGCTCGATGTGACGCGTCTCTATATTGAAGAGGGGAGGCCGGAGTTGCTCGCTCGGGCAAAGCGCCGCGACCTCGCTACCGGGCCGCATCCGCTGCTTATATCGGCGCGCGGCAATCGCATGAGCGCCGCGATGCTCCGGCGGCGGTTCCATACGCTGGCGACGCTCGCCGGCATTCCGGCCGACATCGCCCCGCATGCGATGCGCCATACCTTTGCGACCGACTTGCTCGAGGGCGGTGCGGACCTGCGCTCGGTTCAAGAGCTGCTAGGTCATGCGAGCCTGTCCACGACGCAGATCTACACGCATCTCACACCCGATCGGCTTAAGCGGGCTGTGGCTCAAGCCCATCCCCGCGGCGAATAGTGGCTGGCACGTCCCGCGCCGCACTCAGGTGTGTGGTTTTGATTGCGGGTTGGCAGGAAGAGGCATTCCTGCTATCATTCATCGGGTTGCTTCACGGCAACATGTTTTTATCACGCACGCGCGGCTACTTCATACCGTGGTGCCCGGGCTTTGGTAGCACATGTCCGGGTTGGTTTTGGAGGATGACCCCGCGCGGAGGCAAACCACAGGAGGTTTAACATGGCTACCAAGATTAATATCCGCACCCTGCTCGAGGCCGGCTGCCACTTCGGTCACCAGACCCGTCGCTGGAACCCCAAGATGAAGCCGTTCATCTTCGGTGAGCGCAACGGCATCTACATCCTCGACCTCAAGCAGACCATCCTCGACGCCGACCAGGCCTACACCTTCGTCAAGAACGTCGCCAAGGGTGGCAACGTGCTGTTCGTCGGCACCAAGAAGCAGGCTCAGGAGGCCGTCAAGAACGCTGCTGAGCGCGCCAACATGCCTTACATCAACCAGCGTTGGCTCGGCGGTATGCTGACCAACTTCGTCACCATCCGCTCCCGCATCAACCGCATGGAGGAGCTCGAGGCCATGGTCGAGGACGGCCGCATGGCAGTGCTCCCCAAGAAGGAGCAGGCTGTTCTCGGCAAGGAGCTCACTAAGCTCCAGACCAACCTCGGTGGCGCCCGCGACATGAAGGGTCTGCCCCAGGCTCTCTTCGTCATCGACACCAAGCGCGAGGAGAACGCCATCAAGGAGGCCCAGCGCCTGAACATCCCCGTCGTCGCCCTGATCGACACCAACTCCGATCCCGACGAGGTCGAGTACGGCATCCCCTGCAACGATGACGCTATCTCCGCTGTCACCCTTATGTGCGAGCTCATGGCTGACGCCTGCCTCGCTGGCTCCGGCAAGGAGCAGGTCTCCGAGGCCGAGATGGCCGCTGAGCCCAAGGCCGAGTAAATCAGTCTTAGTTAATTCTTTTTCATCTCTTTGAAAGGAACCACAATGGCCCAGATTACCGCCGCTATGGTCAAGCAGCTCCGCGAGATGACCGACTCCCCGATGATGGAGTGCAAGAAGGCTCTCGTCGAGGCTGACGGCGACATGGACGCCGCTGTCGACGTTCTGCGTAAGAACGGCCTTGCCAAGGCTGCCAAGAAGGCTGGCCGTGAGACCAACGAGGGCGCTGTCGCCGCGTTCGTCTCCGAGGATGGCAAGACCGGCGCTCTGCTCGAGCTCTCCTGCGAGACTGACTTCGTTGGCTCTAACGCCAAGTTCACCGGCTTTGCTTCCAAGGTCGCTGAGGTTGTCGCTACCACCGAGCCTGCTGACGTCGACGCTCTGCTCGAGAAGCCGATGGGCGAGGAGACCGTTTCCTCCGAGCTCACCGAGATGATTCACATCATGGGCGAGAACATGAAGATCTCCCGCTTCGCTGCCCGCAAGGCCGAGAACGGCGCGCTCGCTTCTTACATCCACATGGGTGGTAAGATCGGCGTCCTCGTCGAGTTCGCCTTCGAGAAGGCTGAGACCGCTCAGGCTGAATCCTTCAAGACCTTCGCTCACGACGTTGCCCTTCAGGTTGCCGCTGTCGCCCCGATCTGCGCTACCCGCGATCAGGTTCCGGCCGAGACCGTCGAGCACGAGAAGCAGATCTACATGGCCCAGGCTGCCGAGTCCGGCAAGCCCGAGGCTATCCAGGAGAAGATGGCTGTCGGCCGTCTGGAGAAGTTCTACAAGCAGTCCGTGCTCACCGAGCAGGAGTTCATCAAGGACAGCTCCCTCACCATCAAGAAGTACGCTGAGCAGGTCTCCAAGGAGCTCGGCGACACCATTACCGTCGTTGCCTTTGACCGTCTGGTCCGTGGCGAGTAAATAAGCTCTTGTAGCTGGTAATGAGCAGGCTGTGGGTTTTACTCACAGCCTGCTTTTTCATGGCTCTTCTTAGAGCCTTTGATAGAATGTTGAGAGTTCAATCTAAAGGAGGATCGCTTTGTCCGACATCCGATATAAACGCGTGCTTCTTAAGCTTTCCGGCGAAGCGCTGATGGGCGACGGCCAATATGGCATCGACCCCAAGGTTACCGACCATCTTGCTAAGCAGGTCAAGGAGCTGCTCGCCGTTGGCCATGAGGTCGGCGTCGTTGTCGGCGGCGGCAATATTTTCCGCGGCATGGCAGGCGCTGCCGGTGGCATGGAGCGTGCTCAGGCCGACTACATGGGCATGCTGGCAACCGTTATGAACGCGCTCGCCCTGCAGGATGCCTTCGAGCATAACGATGTTCCCTGCCGCGTGATGAGCGCTATCCAGATGAACGAGATCTGCGAGCCCTATATTCGCCGTCGCGCCATCAACCACCTTTCCAAGGGCAACGTCGTTATTTTTGCCGCCGGTTCGGGCAATCCGTACTTTACGACCGACACCGCCGCGGCTCTTCGTGCGTGCGAGATCGGCGCCGAGATTCTGATTAAAGCCACCAAGGTTGACGGCATCTACGATAAGGATCCCGTCAAGTGCGCCGACGCCGTCCGTTTTGACAAGATTACCTATCACGAGGTTCTCGTCCGCGGTCTGCAGGTTATGGATTCCACGGCTACGGCACTGTGCCAGGACAACCGTATGCCGATTTTGGTCCTCAACATCGATGGCGAGGACACCGTCAAGCGCGCGCTTTCGGGTGAGCCCGTCGGCACGCTCGTCTATCAGGAGGATTAAGCATGGCAGAGAACATCACCGCCCATATGGACAAGTCGCTCGAGTCCCTCAAGCATAACTTCTCCAAGGTCCGTACCGGCCGCGCCAATGCCAACATTCTGTCCGACATCACCGTCGATTATTACGGTGTTCCCACGCCGGTCACGCAGGTTGCCGCCGTCAAGACCCCCGAGGCCCACATGCTGCTCATCGAGCCGTGGGACAAGGCGCTCATCAACGCTATCGTCAAGGCCATCGGCGCTTCCGATCTGGGTATTACCCCCAACTCCGATGGCACCGTCGTTCGTCTGCCGTTCCCGGCTCCCACCGAGGAGCGCCGTCGCGAGCTCGTCAAGGAGTGCCGCGAGTACGCCGAGCAGGCCAAGGTGTCTATCCGTAACATCCGTCGCGACTTCAACAACAAGCTCGAGCGCGATGAGGAGCTCACCGAGGACGATGTCCGTCGCGAGCAGGCCAAGGTCCAGAAGCACACCGATGAGTATGTCGCCAAGGTCGAGGAGCTTCTGAAGGAAAAAGAAGCCGAGGTCATGGAGATCTAAGGTGCAATACGACGAGCATAAACTGGTCGAGTACTTTGCCGACGCCCCTGCGGGCGTCGGTTTTTCCGACCTTGACCTCAATAACATTCCGCACCATATCTCGTGCATCATGGACGGCAACGGTCGTTGGGCCACGTCGCGCGGTCTTGCACGCACCGAGGGCCACAAGGCGGGTATCGTCTCGCTGCGCGAGATCATTACCGCCTGCGTGCGCCTGGGCGTCGACGTGCTTTCGGCCTATGCGTTTTCTACCGAAAACTGGAACCGCCCGCAGCATGAGGTCAACGTCTTGATGCACCTGTTTGCCAAGACGTTCATCGACGAGTTGCCGCTTCTGAAGCGCGAAAACGTGCGCGTTGTCTTTTTGGGTGATATTTCCGCGCTGCCCAAGAAGACCCGCGACGTTTTTGAACGCGGTCTTGCCGAGTGCGCCGATCACACCGGTATGACGCTGGCGCTTGCCGTCAACTACGGCGCGCGTGCCGAGATTACCCGCGCTGTCCGTCAGATCGCGCTCGACGTTGCCGCCGGTAAGATTGATCCTGCCGCAATTGATGACGACATGGTGGCTTCTCACCTTTATACCGCCGGTCTTCCCGATCCTGAGCTTGTGATTCGCACCTCTGGTGAGCTGCGCCTTTCGAACTATCTGCTGTGGCAGGTGGCTTATTCCGAGTTCTACGTCACCGATACCTATTGGCCCGACTTTGATCGTTGGGGCCTTGTCGACGCCATTTTGGCCTATCAGGGCCGTGACCGTAGGTTTGGTGGTCTGAGCAAGACCGAGGAGGCTTAATCGTGTCCGATCGTCCCAAGGCAATTGCTCCCAAGACATCTGAGCGCAAGGCTGTCGCTGCGGGAGCGCCCGCAGCGAAGAATGGCACCGGTTCGTGGCTTGCCAGCTTTATCACCCGTGCCGCCGCCGGTATCGTCTATGCCGTTGTCTTTATCCTGTGCCTGGTTTTGGGTATTGTGCCCACGGCCATCTTTGTTTCCGTCATGAGCGGCCTGTGCTGCTATGAGTTTTTCCGTATGACGAGGCTCGATGGCAAGATGGCTAACGAGCGCATGGGTATCGCTGCCGCCGTACTCTTTCCGCTGTCGGCGTTGGGCGATTCGATGTTGCTGAATGCCCTGCTTTTTGCCCTGATGCTCGCTGTGGGCATTTGGTATGTTTGGTCGCCGCGTACCCGCATCTCTGATGTGGCCGTGACGCTCATGGGTCCCATCTACACTGGCTTTATGCTGTCGGCTATCGTGCTGCTGCGCGATGCCGTGCCCGGTTTTGCCGGCGCCCTGCTTTCGGTGGGCGTTTGCGCGTCCCTTTGGGTCTCCGATTCGTTTGCCTACATCGTGGGTAGCCGTATCGGCAAGCACAAGATGGTTCCCAAGATCTCTCCCAAAAAGAGCTGGGAGGGGTTTGTCGGCGGCATCCTGGGCTCGGTTTTGATTTGGCTCATCCTGTGGGCGACGCACTTCTACAAGCTCAGCCTGCCCTATGCGCTGCTGTGCGGCGTGGTCGTGTCCGTCCTGGGCGTTATCGGAGACCTCATCGAGTCGCGCATCAAGCGCGGTGTGGGCGTCAAGGATTCCGGTAACCTTATCCCGGGCCACGGCGGCATGCTCGATCGTAGCGATTCGCTTATCTTTGGCTGCATTACCGCGCAGCTGCTTTTGATGATCGGAGGCGTGCTGTAATGTCCTTCCAGACGACGTATGGCCCCGATGGACGTCTCCGTGTTGCCATCCTGGGTTGTACGGGCTCTATCGGCACCCAGGCGCTCGATGTGTGCCGCCAGCATGCCGATCGCCTGCAGGTGACGGCGCTGTCCGTTAACTCCAGTACCTCCGAGCTCGTTGCCGCTGCCCGCGAGTTCTCGGTTCCGGCGGTTGCCGTGGCCGATGTCGCTCATGGCGATGACGCCGTGCTGCAGGAGTTGCCCGAGGGAACGAAGCTCGGCGTTGGCGCGCAGGCGGTTTGCGAGCTCGCGCGTCGCGACGATGTCGACTGCGTGCTCGTCGCTATTGTGGGCGCCGCCGGTCTCGAGGCGAGCCATGCGGCCTTGACCTCGAATAAGCGTCTTGCCCTTGCCAACAAGGAGTCCCTCGTCGTCGGCGGCGACTTGCTTATGCCGTTGGCGCAACCGGGCCAGCTTATTCCAGTCGACTCTGAGCACTCCGCCATCTACCAGTGCTATCTGGGGGAGAGCCCACGCGAGGCTCATTGTATTTGGCTCACCTGCTCGGGCGGTCCGTTCTTTGGCCGCACCCGCGACGAGCTCGACCGCGTGACGCGTGCCGATGCCCTCGCACATCCCACGTGGGCCATGGGTGCCAAGATCACCATCGACTCCGCCACCCTCATGAACAAGGGCCTGGAGCGCATTGAGGCCATGCATCTGTTTAACTGCGACCTCGATTTCATTAACGTGGTCGTGCAGCGTCAGTCCAAGATTCACTCTATGGTCGAGTTCGCCGACGGCTCCGTGATGGCGCATCTCGGTGCTTCCGACATGCGTATTCCCATCCAGTTCGCGTTCTCGTATCCCGAGCGTTGGGATACCCCGGCGCCTCGTATCGATTTCCGCGAGCTGGGTCAGCTCACGTTTGATGCTGCCGACATGGATACCTTCCGCTGTCTGGCACTGGCCGAACGTGCCGGCAAGACGGGTGGCACCATGCCGTGCGTGCTCAATGCCGCCAACGAGGTCGCCGTCGATGCCTTCCTGAACGATGGCTGCAGCTTTACCGATATCGATCGCATTGTGGAATCCTGCATGGATTCCCACGATATGCAGGCGGTCGATTCGTTTGAGCAGCTTCGCGACATCGATGCATGGGCGCGTGAAAAGGCTGCGCAGGTGCTCGCCGCAACCCGTTCCTAACCCATAAGGATTGCTTTTTCGTTTTATGGATACTGTTCTGAGCGTTCTCTCATCGGTCTTTTGGGGCCTGCTGATGCTTTCCGTCCTTGTGTTTTTGCACGAGGGCGGCCACTTTTTGGCGGCGCGTGCCTGCGGCGTCCGCGTGACCGAGTTCTTTTTGGGCCTGCCTTGCCGCTTTGACATCCATTACACGTCGCGTCGCATTGGAACCAAGTTTGGCGTGACCCCGCTGCTGCTGGGTGGCTACGCTGCCATCTGCGGTATGGATCCGACCGACGTCTCGTGTGCCGATCGCGTGCTCGCGGCTATCTATCGTCATGGTCGCGTGACCGTGGCCGACCTTGCTGTCGAGCTCGAGCTATCCGAGGAGGTTGTGCTCGAGGCATGCGCCTTGCTCTTGGGTTGGGGCTCTATCGCGCCTTGGTATGAGGAAGGGGAGAAGCCCTCGCCGAGCTACTATCCCACCAAGTATCAGACGCTGCCGCGAGACGCGGCGGGTTACACCACCTTTGACGGCCGCCGTTTCGATCGAGAGCATGCGACTACCGAGGGCGATGTGTGGGAGCTGCCGTGCGGCGAAGCCGAGTTCCTTGCGCAAGAGCGTTCGCATACCTATCTGGGCCAGGGTTTTCTCAAGCGCGCCTTTATGCTGCTCGCGGGCATTCTCGTCAATATCCTGACGGGCTTTTTGCTGCTTATGAGCATCTACTCTATTGCGGGTGTCACCGTGCCGATGGATACCAACGTGATCGGTCAGGTTGACGAGGGGTCTATTGCCGCCAAGGCGGGTATCGAGGGCGGCGACGCGATCCTTTCGGTTGACGGAGTATCGTGCTCTACCTGGATGGACGTTTACGATGCCATCGGCAAGGCCGCCGGTAAGGACGATATCGCCATTGAGTATGAGCGCGACGGCAAGCAGCATTCGACCTCGGTTGCGCTCAAAGAGGACGAGCGCCTAGGTGTGTATGCCTCTACGCAGGTGGTCCGTTTAGACCCCATCACGTCGGCTCGCCTTTCGTTCTCCTGTGTCGTGCAGACAGCGGAGGGCGTGATGCGCCTGCTCCAGCCGCAGCATACGATGGAGATTCTCGATCAGTCTTCTTCGATCGTGGGCATTAGCGTTATGTCCTCACAGGCTGCTGCTGCCGGCCCTGCCACGTTCCTTTCGTTTGCCGCCCTCATTTCGTTCTCGCTTGGCTTTATGAACCTGCTGCCCATCCCACCACTCGATGGCGGCAAGCTGGTCATCGAGATCATTCAAAAGATTGCTGGCCGCGAGCTTCCGCTCAAGGTCCAGACGATTGTGAGCTATGTGGGCATCGCGCTCTTTGCGCTGCTGTTTGTCTATATGCTTCGTTCCGACGTCCTTCGATTTATCCTGTAGGGGAGTGTTTGGATTGTCTTTATCCCATCCTTTGCCTCGCGAGTTGACGCGCCCCGTGCATGTGGGCGGTGTGCAGATCGGTGGCGGCGCGCCGGTGGTGGTCCAATCCATGACCTGCACCGATACCGCTGACGCCCAGGCAACGCTTGCGCAAGTGTGCGCGTTGGCGCAGGCTGGCTGCGATATCGTGCGTGTGAGCGTGCCCACCGAGGCCGCGCTTGAGGGTTTCCGCACCATCTGTGCCGAGTCTCCGGTGCCGATCGTCGCCGATATTCACTTTAACCATAAGCTCGCCATCGGCGCCGTCGAGGCTGGTGCCGCCAAGCTTCGCATCAATCCCGGCAATATCGGCGATTGGGCTAAGGTCGATGCCGTGATCGATGCCGCGGGCGCCGCTGGGTGCGCGATTCGTATCGGTGTCAATGCCGGTTCGCTCGAACAGGATATCGCCGAGCGCGACGACCTCATGCAGCCCGAAAAGCTCGTGATGTCGAGCGAGCGCTTCGTCAAGCACTTTGAGGACCGCGGTTTTACGAACATTGTGCTTTCGGCCAAGGCCCATAGCGTGCAAACGACGCTTGATACCTATCGAGCCCTGTCGCGTGAGATTCCCCACGTTCCGCTTCACCTGGGCGTGACGGAGGCGGGGACCAAGCTCCAGGGCACCATCAAGAGCTCTGTAGGCTTGGGTATCTTGCTTTCCGAAGGCATTGGCGACACCATGCGTGTGTCGCTCACAGCCGATCCGGTTGAGGAGCCGCCGGTTGCCTGGGGTATTCTGCAGTCGTTGGGCCTGCGTCGCCGTGGCCCCGAGATTGTCTCGTGCCCCACATGCGCCCGCTGCCAGGTTAACCTTATTCCCATTGCCGAGGAGGTTACCGAGCGGCTTAAGAACTACTCCGCGCCGCTTTCGATCGCTGTGATGGGATGTGCCGTTAATGGCCCCGGCGAGGCTTCTGATGCCGATCTGGGCGTTGCTTGCGGACGTGGTCAGGCCTTGCTCTTTTCGCATGGCCAGATCATTGGTAAAGTAGCTGAGGACCAAATTGTCGACGCGCTTATGGCAGAGGTCGACAAGCTTATTGAGGAGAAATAAATGACCCGAGCAATGTATATGTCTAAGCTCTATGCGCCGACGCTTAAAGAGGATCCGGCGGACGCTGAGCTCGCCAGCCACCGTCTGCTGCTCCGTGCCGGCATGATCCGCAAAGAGGCCGCCGGCCTGTATTCCTATCTGCCGCTCGCATGGCGCTCGATCCGCAAGATCGAGAATATCGTGCGCGACGAGATGGACGCTGCCGGTGCCCAGGAGCTTATGATGCCTATCATGGTCGACGCCGAGTTGTGGCGTGAGTCCGGCCGCATCGACGCCTATGGCAAGGAGCTTGTGCGCTTTGACGACCGTCACGGTCGCGAGTTCGTCCTGGGTCCCACCCACGAGGAGACCGTCACGGCCCTGGTGCGCAATGAGCTGCGCTCCTACAAACAGCTGCCCGTCAACCTGTACCACATTCAGGACAAGTTCCGCGACGAGTTCCGTCCCCGCTTTGGCCTGATGCGCGGTCGCGAGTTCATCATGAAGGACGCCTACAGCTTCTCCGCCACGCAGGAGAGCCTGCAGGAGGAGTACGACAAGATGAAGCAGGCCTACGCTAACATCTGCGAGCGCTGCTACATCAAGGCTCTGCCCGTTGTCGCCGACTCCGGCGAGATCGGCGGCGATACTTCCGTCGAGTACATGGCTCTTGCCGACGCCGGCGAGGCTTCGCTCGTCTACTGCGACGATTGTGGTTTTGCTGCCGATGACGAGGCTGCAAGCACCAATGTCGTTGTGACCGAGGGCCCCGGCGATGGCACGCTCACCAAGGTCGAGACTCCGGGTATGGGCACCATCGAGGCCGTTGCCAAGTTCTTCGGCTTCCCCGAGAACGGCACGCGCAAGTCGCTGGCACTCATCGACTCCGAGGGCAAGCCGGTCGTGGCCATTGTCCCGGGCGACCACGAGCTCAATGACTGCAAGGCCGAGCATGTCTTTGGCAAGGGCTACCGCATGATGACCGACGAGGAGCTTCAAGCGAACGGCCTGCACAAGGGCTTTATCGGACCGGTCAACCTGCCCGAGGGCATCCGTCTGGTGTGCGACGAGAGCCTGCGCGATTCCAAGCAGTGGGCCTGCGGTGCCAACGAGGTCGATTATCACTTTACCGGTGCCTGCCCCGAGCGCGACTTTACCGTCGATGAGTGGGCCGATCTGGTCACCGTTGTCGCCGGCGACCCCTGCCCGCACTGCGGCAAGCCGCTCTCCGCTGCCCGCGGCATCGAGGTCTCTCAGGTCTTCCAGCTGGGCACCAAGTATTCCGAGGCCATGGGTGCCACCTTTATGGACGAGGATGGCAAGGAGAAGCCGCTCATCATGGGCTGCTACGGCGTTGGTGTGTCCCGCTCGCTCGCTGCCGTCGTGGAGCAGCACAACGACGAGCACGGTATCGTCTGGCCGGTCTCCGTTGCCCCGTACGAGGTCGCGGTGATTCCGCTCGATCCCAAGAAGGAGGAGTGCGCTACCGTCTGCGAGCAGATCGTTGATGGCCTGTGCGCCGAGGGTATCGAGGTCGTCGTCGATGACCGTGACGAGCGTCCCGGCTTTAAATTTGCCGACAACGACCTTATGGGCTTCCCGTATCAGGTCGTTCTGGGTAAGCGTGGCCTCAAGAACGGCACCGTCGAGCTCAAGGACCGTGCTACGGGTGAGCGCGAGGACGTGGCGATCGACGAGGTCGTCGCCAAGGTCGCCGAGCTTGTGAAGGCGGCACGCCGTTAATCGGCGATTTCGCTTGTAGTTCGATATACGGGACGGCCCCGCATTTCTCCAGATAGGGGAGATGCGGGGCCGTCCTTTTATCTTGTCGGCGTACTCAATCGCTAAAAGGAAACCCCACAGCCCATGCGAGCTGCGGGGTTTCCTTTGTGCCTCCGATGCGAAATAAATCGCTCAGATATTACTGATAATCGACGACGTCGATCCAGTTCTTCAGGAACTCATCGTTCACGTTGCGCTTACGAGCGAGCTCGGAAGCGGCGACGATGCTCGTCCACTGACGCACGACCTGCATGGGCATGTCGGCGCGGTCGCAGTAGAGCTCCAGATAAGCCTCGGCCTGGTCCTTGCTGTTGAGGGCAAAGAGCAGGTAGGTGGTGGCAACGTCGGCAGCAGGGGAGCCCTGGGTAGCGTGTGCCCAGTCGCACACATAGAGCTGGCCGTCGTCGCCGACGATGACGTTGGAGGGGTTGAAGTCGCCGTGGCAGACCTTGAACTCCTTGGTCATACCGTCCAGACGCTCCTGAAGGTTGTAACGCGTGGTGGCATTGAGCTGATCAAGGCTGTCGATCATGCGGGCGAACTTGTCGCGCTGACGGTTGAGCAGCGGGGAGGTGTAGCCGTGGATCTCGATCTGGAGGTCGACGAACATCTCGAGGTACTCACCGAAGCGCTGGGGCTCGGCAGTCATCTTCTCGGCAAGGGTGGTGCCCGGAACCTTCTCGGTCACGAGCGCCCAGCCGTTGGCGTTCTCGAGCTGGGAAACCTCGAGAGCCTTGGGGCTGCGGATGCCGCACTCGTTGATGCGGGCAAGATTCAAAGCCTCGTTGAACACGTCGGAGACAGGCTTGGTCTCGTTAAAGACCTTGACGATCTTGTCGCCCAGGTCGTAAACGACCTTGTTGCCACGGCGGACGAGCTCGGTCTTGGAATCGGGTAGCAGCATGGTTGCATCCTTTCAACGATGCGATAGAAGCGACGGCGGGGGTGTGTGAAACACCCGTGCACCCCCGCCGCAAAAAACCGTGCTAAAAACTAGCAGACGGCGTAGTCCTGGGGCTCGCGGCCGTAGTAGGCGTCCAGGTAGAGCTCCTTGATCTCGCTCATGAGCGGGTAGCGCGGGTTAGCGCCGGTGCACTGGTCGTTGAATGCCTGCTCGGTCATCTCGTCGAGGGTGTCGAGGAAGTACTGCTCGTCAACACCGTAGTCGGCGATGGTCTTCTTGACACCGATGAAGTCCTTGAGCTCCTCGAGCTTCGTGATGAAGTTCTCGAAGACCTCCTTGTCGTCCTTGCCCTCGATACCGCAGTACTTGGCCATCTCGGCGTAGTTGTGCAGCGCGTTGGGGTAAGGATACTGGGAGAAGGTACCCATCTTGACGGGAGCCTCGGCGGCGTTGTAGCGCATGACGCGGGTCAGGATGACGGCGTTAGCGATGCCGTGGGGCAGGTGATGGAAAGCGCCGAGCTTGTGAGCCATGGAGTGGTTGAGGCCCAGGAAGGCGTTGGCGAAGGCCATACCGGCCATGCAGGAGGCGTTGTGCATCTCCTCGCGGGCGTGCGGGTCCTTGGCGCCGTTCGTGAAGCTGGAGGGCAGGTTCTCAAAGACGAGCTTGGCAGCGCGCTCGGAGAGGCCCTTGGTGTAGTCGGAAGCCATGATGGAGACGTAGGACTCGATGGCGTGGGTCATGACGTCGATGCCGGAGGCAGCGGTCAGGCCGCGCGGGGCGGTCATGCAGTTGTCGGCGTCGACGATAGCCATGTTGGGGAGCAGCGCGTAGTCGGCGAGCGGCCACTTGATGCCGGTCTCCTTGTCGGTGATGATGGCGAACGGCGTGCACTCGGAGCCGGTACCCGAGGAGGTCGGGACGGCGACGAAGTAGGCCTTCTTGCCCATCTCGGGGAAGGTGAAGATACGCTTGCGGATGTCCATGAAGTCCATGGCCATGTCCTCAAACTTGCACTCGGGGTGCTCGTACATCATCCACATGATCTTGCCGGCGTCCATAGCGGAGCCACCGCCGACGGCGATGATGACGTCCGGCTCAAAGAGAGCCATCTGCTTGGCGCCGCGACGTGCGCACTGCAGCGACGGATCGGGCTCGACGTCGTAGAAGCAGTCGTGGGCGATGCCCATCTCGTCGAGCTTGGCCTCGATGGCGCGGGTGTTGCCATTCTTGAAGAGGAACTGGTCGGTAACGATGAAGGCGCGCTTCTTGCCCATGACGTTGCCCAGCTCGTCGAGGGCGACGGGCGTGGAACCCTTCTTGAAGTAGACCTTCTCGGGAGCGCGGAACCACAGCATGTTCTCACGGCGCTCGGCCACAGTCTTAACGTTGATCAAGTGCTTCACCCCAACGTTCTCGGAGACGGAGTTGCCGCCCCAGGAGCCGCAGCCCAGGGTCAGAGACGGCTTCATGCCAAAGTTGTACAGGTCACCGATGCCACCGTGCGAGGACGGGGTGTTGATGACGATGCGGCAGGCCTTCATGACGTGCTCGAACAGGCTGATCTTTTCGGCCTGGGCGGGGTGCACGTACAGAGAGGCGGTGTGGCCCGGGCCACCGGCGAGCACCAGGTGCTCGGCCTTGTCGACGGCCTCCTGGAAGTCCTTGGCGTGGTACATGGCCAGGACTGGGGAGAGCTTCTCGTGGGAGAACTCCTCCTTGGCGGGGTCGGTGGAGGTGACCTCGGCGATCAGGATCTTGGTCTTGGCGGGAACCTCGATGCCGGCGAGCTCGGCGATCTTGGCGGCAGCCATGCCGGGGATGCGGTGATCGAGGGCGCCGTTCTTGAACATGGCGGCACGCAGGGCCTCCATCTCGGCACCCTGCTTGACGAAGTAGCAGCCGCGCTTCTGGAACTCGGCCTTGACCTGGTCGTAGATGGTGTCGATGACGGTCACGGACTGCTCGGAAGCGCAGATCATGCCGTTGTCGAAGGTCTTGGAGTGGATGATGGAGTTGACTGCGAGCAGAACGTCGGCGGTGTCGTCGATGACGACCGGGGTGTTACCGGCGCCAACGCCCAGGGCGGGCTTGCCCGAGGAGTAGGCGGCCTTGACCATGCCCGGGCCACCGGTGGCGAGGATGATGTCGACGTCGCGCATGACCATGTTGGTCAGCTCGATGGAGGGGACATCGACCCAGCCGATGATGCCCTCGGGGGCGCCGGCCTTGACGGCGGCGTCAAGCACGAGCTTGGCGGCGGCGATGGTGCACTTGGCGGCAGCCGGGTGCGGGGAGATGATGATGGCGTTGCGGGTCTTCAGGCAGATCAGCGTCTTGAAGATCGCGGTGGAGGTGGGGTTGGTCGTCGGGATGACGGCGCCCACGATGCCGATGGGCTCGGCGATCTTGGTGATGCCGTAAGCCTCGTCGCGCTCCAGGACACCACAGGTCTTGGTGTTCTTGTAAGCGTTGTAGATGTACTCTGCGGCGTAGTGGTTCTTGATGACCTTGTCCTCAAGAACGCCGCGGCCGGTCTCCTCGATGGCCATCTTCGCCAACGGGATACGAGCCTTGTTGGCGGCCATGGCGGCCTCATAGAAGATCTTGTCGACCTGCTCCTGCGTGTACGTAGCAAAAAGCGCCTGGGCCTCTCGCATCTGAGCGAGCTTAGCCTCAAGCGCCTCTACGTTGTCCACAATTGCGGGAGTAGTGTTTTCCGGTGACTTTTTCACCATTTGTGTCTCCTTGCGATCGGAGATTTACCCTACGCCTTGCATGATAGCAATAAATAATTCGGTAAACGGTAAGATTCCCGTAAAAGGCATACTAAAACGTTTCAATCAAATGAACCGTTTCAACTTAATCCATCAGCCCAATGCATCGCCCCTCTCATTGGGGACAGACATACATGAGTATTTCAATGGGAAAACGGGGAGAACGGGGCACCTGTTTGACAATCGCTATTCGCGGGTCGCGGTCGAGTCGGACACGCAGGCGGTCCAGTTGCTCGATTATATCCATCTCAATCCTGTGAAAGGCGCGCTCGACTCGCTCGATGCGTACCGCTGGTCAAGCTTCAAGGCATATCAGCTGGGCTATGATTCCTTTGACATCTGCAAACACTCATGTAAGTCTGTCCCCAATGAGTGCAAAAAGGCGCCCTCCGTGGGGGAGGACGCCTTTGGTAAGTTCTATACGAACGCGAGGTCTTTGACCCGGAGAGTCCGAGGTACTTGTTGGTAAGACCTTATTTAGGAGCGCGCAACCTTGCCGGACTTGAGGCAGGTGGAGCAAACGTTCATCTTGCGACGGTGACCATCGACGACGACGTAAACGCGCTGGATGTTGGGGCGGAACTTACGGTTGGTGACGCGGTGAGAGTGGCTGATGGAGCGACCGGCAACGGGGTGCTTACCGCAAACTTCGCAAACTTTGGACATAACTGACCCTCCTTGGGCGACAAACGAACATGTCGCGTTAACAAACAAGCCTGAACTATAGCACAGAAGCAGCTCCCTGTGCGTAATCTACACAGAGATATTCCTCTTTTGGCGATAGTGCTCACGCCACGGCCCTGGACGTAGATCCGATTTGCGTGCAGCAGAGGGGATTATGCCAGCTCGTGCGTGCGTTTTCAAGCTCGTCCCACAAATATATATAGGTTTATGGAGCGCCTGCGCCCGTTTACGGATTGTTCTGTATTTATGCTCGCAATTAAGCTCGAGGTTGGCTACACTATCCCTTGACCATTAAAGGGGTACGAGATACCCACATGGAATTACATAGCTGCCAAAGAGCAGCCCTTCCTGTGGGTGTCTGGTCCGCTTTAAGCGGTCGGGCATCTATTTTTTTGACTGTGTCAGCAGTCAAGACATGTGAGGAAGGAGATCGATGGGCACGACTTCCCCCAAGGCGGTCATCATGGACGAGACCGCCGTCAATCGAGCGATGACCCGCATCGCGCACGAGATTCTCGAGCGCAACGAGGGCTGTGAAGACCTCGCTCTGGTCGGCATCGTCACGCGCGGCGACCTTCTGGCAAAGAAGCTCGCCGAGGAGATCAAGGAGATCGAGGGCGTCGACGTTCCGCTCGGCAGCCTGGACATCAGCTTCTACCGCGATGACTATGCGACCAATTTCGCTCCCGCGATCCACGCTACCAACATTCCCTTCAGCGTCGACGGCAAGCGCGTCGTGCTGGTGGACGACATCCTGTATACGGGCCGTACTATCCGCGCCGCTCTGGATGCCGTCATGGACCTGGGCCGTCCGAGCCGCATCGAGCTGGCAGTTCTCGTTGACCGCGGTCACCGTGAGCTCCCCATCTCGCCGGACTTTGTCGGCAAGAACGTTCCCTCGTCGCATGAGGAGAACGTGCACCTATATATGAAGGAAGTCGACGGCCACACCGCCGTCGAGATTAACGACGTTGCGCCGGGTTCCCACGTGGGCTCTGCGCCGCTGGGAGGTGAGTAGTACCGTGGCGTTCAACCATAAGCACCTGATCGACATTACCGAGTACTCCGAAGAGGACATCAAGCTCATCCTCGAGACCGCCAAGGCGTTCTCTGAGGTCAACGAGCGTGCGATCAAGAAGGTCCCCACGCTCAAGGGCAAGACCATCGTCAACATGTTCAACGAGCCCTCGACGCGCACCCGCAGCTCCTTCGAGCTCGCCGAGAAGCGCCTTTCGGCCGACAGCCTCAACTTTGGCGGCTCCTCGACCTCCACGGTCAAGGGCGAGAGCCTCGTCGACACCGTCGAGACCCTCAACGCCTACAAGATTGATTGCATCGTCGTTCGCGATAAGCACGCCGGTGCTCCCTACATCGTCACGCAGAACTCGCCCGCGAGCGTCATCTGCGCCGGCGACGGCAAGCACAACCACCCCACGCAGGCCCTGCTCGACCTGTACACCATCTGGGAGCACAAGGGTGACTTCCACGGTCTGAAGGTCGCCGTCGTCGGCGATATCGCGCACTCCCGCGTGTGCGGCTCGCTGATCCCCGCCCTTAAGATCATGGGCTGCGAGACCTACGCTGTCGCCCCCGGCACGCTGCTGCCGCCGGCGCCCGAGGTTCTGGGTTGCGACCATGTGACGAGCGACCTCGATTCCGTCCTGCCCGAGCTGGACGTCGTCTACATGTTGCGCGTGCAGCAGGAGCGCCTCGAGGGCGCACCGTTCCCCACGATTCGTGAGTACCACAAGCTCTTCGGTCTGACCAAGGACCGCGAGAAGCTCATGAAGCCCGATGCGATTATCTGCCACCCGGGCCCCATCAACCGCGGCGTTGAGTTTGACTCCTATATGGCCGACCACCCGCAACGCTCCGTCATCCTGGAGCAGGTCTACGCCGGTATCTGCGTGCGTATGGCTATCCTGTATCTGCTGCTTGGAGGTGCCGATAATGGCCTTGCTTCTTAAGAATGCCCACGTCGTCGATCCGTCCGTCGAGCTTGACGGTGTCGTCGACGTCCTGATCGACGGTGACAAGATCGCCGAGGTCGGCGAGAACCTCGCCGCCGAGGGAGCCGAGGTCCGCGACCTTTCCGGCAAGTATCTCGTCCCCGGCCTGGTGGATATGCACGTGCATCTGCGCGAGCCTGGCTACGAGGTCAAAGAGGACATCGAGAGCGGCACCCGCGCTGCTGCCAAGGGCGGCTTCACCGGCGTGTGCGCCATGCCCAACACCGATCCCGTCACCGATAACGGCACCGTCGTGGAGTTCGTCAAGTCCCGCGCTGCCGAGGTCGGCCACTGCCGCGTCTATCCGTCGGGCGCCATGACCCGCGGTCTTAAGGGCGAGGCCATGTCCGAGATGGGCGATATGGTCGCCCACGGCGCCGTCGCCTTCACCGACGACGGTCGCGGCGTGCAGGGCGCGGGCATGCTCCGTCGCTGCATGGACTACGGCAAGATGTTCGGCAAGGTCTTTATGAGCCACTGCCAGGACGAGGATCTGGTCGGCCACGGCCAGATCAACGAGGGCAAGGTCTCGACCCGTCTGGCCCTCGAGGGTTGGCCGGCCGCCGGCGAGGAGCTTCAGATTGCCCGCGACATCGAGATTGCCAAGCTGACCGGTGCCAAGCTGCACATCCAGCACATCTCCACCGCTCATGGCCTGGAGCTCGTGCGTGCCGGTAAGGCTGCCGGTGTCCAGGTGACCTGCGAGGCCACCCCGCACCACATGTTCCTGACCGAGAACGACCTGGACGAGACCTACAACACCTCGCTCAAGGTCAATCCGCCGCTGCGCACTGACGAGGATGCCGAGGCCATCCGTCAGGGTGTCATCGACGGTACCGTCGACGCTATCGTTACCGACCACGCTCCCCACACCCCGTGGGAGAAGGCCCGCGAGTTCGAGCTCGCGCCCTTTGGAATGATTGGCCTCGAGACTTCGCTGTCGCTCGTGCTCACTGAGCTGGTCAACACGGGCAAGATGAGCGTGAGCCGCATGGTCGAGCTCATGGCCATCAAGCCGCGTGAGATTCTGGGCCTCGATCAGGTTCAGGTCAAGGCGGGCTCTGTCGCCGACCTGACCGTGTTCGACCCCTCCGCAACCTGGACGGTTGGCGAGGACGGTTACGAGTCGCGCGCCGAGAACTCCGGTTTTGCCGGCCGCACGCTCACCGGTCGTGCCACCGATGTATTTGTCGGCGGTAAACAGACGCTTGCCGACGGCTGCATCTGCTAGCATAGCCTTATCGCTTTTGTGCGCGGCGCCCTTGCGGTGCCGCGCTTTCTGTTCGTTTAGACCATGCAACCGCATGGGGGATTGGAGCGTCTATGCCCACACCTTCCACTGCACGCATGCACGACTTCGAGGTCGTCTCGAACCGGGAGATCGCCGACGGTATCTTCTCGCTCGTTATCTCGGCCCCCAAGCTTGCAAGTGCGCTCAAGCCCGGTCAGTTTGTGAACATCGCCGTCCCCGGCGATGCGTCTTCTCTGCTTCGTGTGCCCTTGAGTTTCTACCGCGCCGACGCCGAGGCCGGCACCGTCGAGCTGTGGTACGCTGTCGTGGGCGACGATACCCGCCGTTTGTCCCAGATGGGCCCTGGCTCCACCTCTAACCTGTTGGGCCCCGGTGGCCGTGGCTGGATGGTACCCGAGGGCACCAGGAAGGCACTGCTCGTCGCCGGTGGCATCGGCGTTCCGCCTGTGCTGTGTCTTGCCGGCATGCTTGCCGAGCAGGGTGTTGATGTGGACGTGTGCCTGGGCTTTGGCACCGCTTCCAAGGCCGTGGGTGTCGATGAGTTCCGTGCGCTGGGCGCCACGGTTAACGTGTGCACCGACGACGGTTCGCTCGGCACGCACGGTTTTTGCACCGATCCGGCAGCCGAGCTGCTTGGAGAGGGCGGCTACGACTACGTCGCCAGCTGCGGCCCCGCCGTCATGATGAAGAAGGTCGCCGCCGCTGCCGCCGAGGCCGGTGTGTACTGCGAGGTGTCGCTCGAACGCATGATGAGCTGTGGCTTTGGCGCCTGCAACACCTGCAATGTCGAGACGGTCGACGGTATGAAGGGTGCTTGTATGTGCGGCCCCGTGTTCGATGCTTCCAAGGTGGTGGTCTTCTAGTGGGTACCGTGAACATGGCCGTCGATTTCGGCGGCGTCAAGATGCAGAACCCCATTAACACCGCAGCCGGTACCTTTGGCTACGGTTGGCAGTTCCAGAACTTCTTTGATGTTTCCCAGCTGGGCGCCATCACCACCAAGGGTTGCGCTGCCGAGCCCTGGCCCGGCAATCCCGCGCCCCGCATGGCCGAGATTCCCGGCGGTATGATCAACTCCGTGGGTCTTCAGAACCCCGGCGTGGCCGCCTTTGCCCGCGAGTCCGGTCCGTGGCTCGAACAGCTGTCCAAGGACGGCTGCCAGGTCATCTGTCAGGTTGCCGGTCACTCCGTTGACGAGTTTGTCCGCGCACTCGAGATGTATGTCGAGCTGTGCCCCTGGGCTGCCGGCTACGAGATCAACGTGAGCTGCCCTAATATCGCCGCCGGCGGTGCCGCCATGGGCTCCACGCCCGAGGGCGCCTCTTCCGTTATGGCTGCTTGCCGCAAGGTGACCGATAAGCCGCTGTTCGTGAAGATGGCGCCGGTCAACGTCGCCGAGATCGCCAAGGCCCTCGAGGCTGCCGGCGCCGACGGCCTTTCGGTCATCAACTCCATCCAGGGCATGGCCATCGACGTCCATACCCGCAAGTCCCGCGTGGCCAAGCCCAAGGGCGGCCTTTCGGGCCCGCTGTGCCACCACATCGCCGTGCGCATGGTCTGGGAGGTTGCCCAGGCCGTCGATATCCCCATCAACGGTGTCGGCGGTGTCATGACTGGCGAGGATGCGGCTGAGTTTATCCTGGCCGGCGCCACCTGCGTGTCGGTCGGCATGGCCAACTTCGTCGATCCGTGCGCTTCGCTTAAGATCGCGCATGAGCTCGAGGCCTGGGCCGAGTCCCAGGGCGTAAAGGACATCAACGAGCTGGTAGGTGCTTTCGAATGCTAGAGAATGATGCCCGCGACCGTGTTATCGTCGCCCTCGACTGCGACCGTGAGCGCGCGCTCGAGCTCGCCCACGAGCTTTCGGGCCATGCCGCCTGGCTCAAGGTCGGCATGACGCTCTATTACGCTGAGGGTCCCCAGATCGTCAAGACCTTTAAGGACCTTGGCTTTAAGGTCTTCCTCGACCTTAAGTTCCATGACATTCCGCATCAGGTGTGCGGCGCTGCCCGCTCGGCCTCGCTTGCCGGTGCCGACCTGCTTTCGGTCCACGGCCTGGGCTCGGGTGCTATGCTCGCTGCCTGCCGCGAGGGTGCCGAGGAGGCGCGTGAGGACCGCGCCAAACTCGTCGCCATCACCGTGCTCACGAGCATGAATCAGGATGCCTTGAGCGAGATCGGCGTCGAGTCGCCCGTGGCCGAGGAGGCCGCCCGCTTGGCAAAGCTTGCTCAGGACAGTGGCATCGATGGCATCGTGTGCTCACCGATGGAGGCTCACGACATGCGTGAGCTGCTGGGTCCTGATGCCCTGATCGTGACTCCGGGTGTGCGTCCGGTGGGTGCCGCCCTTGGTGACCAGTCTCGCGTGGCGACGCCTTCCCAGGCTATCGAGCGTGGCGCAAGCCACATTGTGGTGGGCCGTCCCATCACCGGTGCCGACGATCCGGTTGCCGCCTTTGACGCCATCGTCGCCGAGCTGGTCGAAAACGTCGCGTAAAAGATTCCCCTAAGTCACCACTTTTGGGTCTCATTAGCACAAAATAGCCCCTGTGCCTGCGTAAACTTTCCCATCCTTTGTGTGGAATCGCAGGTCAGGGGCTTAACTTTGGGCGCAGTATATTGCACTTTTTGCGGGTATCGTCTAACCTATGGAGCCGCGATTAGGCATTTTGTACGTTCTACGTGCTAAAATGCCAATTATTGAATCAGATATAACCCAACTATTTGGAGGTACGAATGGCACTCCCTCAGCTTACCGACGAGCAGCGCAAGCAGGCTCTTGAGAAGGCTGCTGCCGCACGTCACGCCCGCGCTGAGCTTCGCGAGCAGATCAAGAAGGGCGAGAAGTCCCTCGAGTCCGTGCTCAACTCCGATGACCCCATCGCTTCCCGCATGAAGGTTTCCACCCTCATCGAGTCTCTCCCCGGTTATGGCAAGGCCAAGGCCGCCAAGATCATGGAGGAGCTCGGTATCTCCGCTACTCGTCGCGTCCAGGGCCTCGGTGTCCGTCAGCGCGAGCAGCTCCTCGAGCAGCTGACCAAATAAGTGAGCGCTCAGGATTCCAAGCTCTTTGTGATTTCTGGACCGTCAGGCGCAGGCAAGGGTACGCTCGTCACTCGTGTGCGCGAGCGCCGCTCGAACCTGGGTCTGACGGTTTCGGCTACCACGCGAGCACCACGCAAAGGTGAGGTCGACGGCGTCAACTACTTTTTTCTGACGCGCGAGGAGTTCGACCGCCGCGTGGCAAACGGTGAGTTTGTTGAGTGGGCCGAGGTCCACGGTAACTGCTACGGCACGTTGGTGAGCGAGGTCACATCCAAGCTCGCCTCGGGCTCGTCTCTGATTTTGGAGATCGATGTCCAGGGCGCCCTGCAGGTGAAGGAGCGTTTCCCCGAGGCCGTGCTGATCTTTATCAAGCCGCCTTCGCTTGAGGTGCTCCGCGAGCGTCTAGTCGGTCGCGGTACCGAGACGCCCGAGACGATTGAGCTGCGTATGGCAAACGCCGCCGATGAGCTTGCCCTTGCCGACCGCTACGACGACGTCGTGGTGAATGACGATCTCGACCGCGCGACCGATGAGCTCGTTCGCGTTCTCGATATGCATGAAAGGATCTGAGGTCCGTGTCCGTTGTAAAGCCTTGCATTGACGATCTTCTGGAGAAGACCGATCACAACCGCTTCCTGCTCGCTTCGCTTGCCTCCAAGCGCGCCTGCGACATCAATAGCATGCTGCGTGGCCAGCACAACCGCGTGCTTGCCGTTCAGGATGTCGATGACATCACCATCGGGCTTTCCGGTGCCGATACCATCTCGATGGCTATGGACGAGATTGTCGACGGCGACATCTCTTACGACGAGGCCCGTTACGAGAAGGCGCTCGGCCACAAGGTTGCTGAAGCCTAAATGGCGGCTCGCGTCTGCCTAGTCCACTATCACGAGGTTGGGCTGAAGGGCAAGAACCGCGCACATTTTGAGCATATCCTCATGGATAACATCAAGGCGGCCTTGGCCGCCTTTTCCGTGAACGCCGTGTCTCGAATTTCCGGTTATATCCTCGTGACCTTTAACGAGCATCAGGCCGACGAGGCGGCGCGTGTCATCCGCACCGTCCCCGGCGTTGCCCGTGTGTCTTTGGCGTATCTCACCAACCGCGACCCGCAGGAGTACTGCGCCGCCGCTGTGAAGGCGCTGCGCGAGTTTGGTTCCTTCGATTCGTTTAAGGTGCACGCCAAGCGCTCCAATACTGACTATGAGCTCACCTCGATCGATATCAATCGACAGGTTGGCGAGGTGCTGTGTGAGGTGTTTCCCGATAAAAAGGTCCAGATGCACGACCCCGACGCGATGGTGCACGTTCTGGTGGTTCAGGGTAGTGTCTACGTGTATGCGCGCTCCGAGCGCGGCGTTGGCGGCCTTCCGGTGGGTTCTGCCGGCAAGGTCGTGACGCTTCTGTCGTCGGGTATCGATTCTCCGGTGGCGACCTGGATGCTCGCGCGTCGCGGCGCGGTGTGCGTGCCGGTGCATTTCTCCGGTCGTCCGCAGACGCCCGACACGAGTGAATACCTGGTGCAGGACATCATCCGTGCGCTTGAGCCGGGTGTCCAGATCGGCCGCCTGTACGTGGTGCCGTTTGGCGACTGCCAGCGTGAGATTTCGGTCACCTGTCCCAGCAACCTGCGCGTGATCATGTATCGCCGCATTATGTATTCGGTTGCTGAGCGCATTGCACACATCGAGGGTGCCAGGGCCATCGTTACGGGCGAATCGCTTGGGCAGGTTGCCTCCCAAACGCTTGAGAACATCATGGCCGTCAACGAAGCCGTGAAGATTCCCGTGTTCCGTCCTCTCATCGGTTCGGACAAACAGGAGATCATCGCACGCGCCGAGGAGATCGGTACGTTCGATATCTCGACTGAGGCCGCTCCCGACTGCTGCACGCTGTTTATGCCGCGTCGTCCCGAGACGCACGCCAAACTCGATGCCGTGCACGAGGCCTGGGAGCTGTTCGACCACGAGGAGATGATTGAGCGCCTGCTCAAGCAGACCGAGTACATCGACTTCGAGAGCAACACATATAAGGCCCCTAAGACCTTAAAACGCAAACATTCGGAGCTTGCTCCGCGTGAGATTTACCAAGATCACGAGTAAATTTGTGCATAGACCGACGATGCGCCTGCATCGTCGGTCTTTTGCTATCTGGGCATTTTGCGGCTAAGTGTTCATTTGCTGACGTTTGCCTGAATAAATGGACAGATTTGTGCAAGGTTTTGGTCGGTTTTTGGTTTGACCGCAAAAACCGGTTTTGGGGCGTGGCTGTTGTGGAGCTCCTTTCCTGACACGATGGTGTTGGGAGGTTTTGCTATGGCGCAGCGCGAACAACACGAACGAGTCAAAAAGATGGACCGCTGGGCGGGCAAGCTGCTCGGTCATAAGGCAGTGGTGATGGCGATACTGGTCGTCATTGCGATGGCGAGTGGGCTGGCGATGGCGAACCTTGGCGGCGGTGCCGGCGGTGTGTCGTTTGAGCGCACTGATGGTTCGGGCACGTTAGTGGTGCCGGGATCCGGCGATGCTTCGAGCGGAAAGACATCCGAAGGCTCTTCGCCTAAGGCGTCTGCCGCGGCAGAGGTCTATGTCGATGTTGATGGCGCCGTGGTGTCACCCGGTGTATATCGCCTCAAAGACGGGGCGCGGGTGGCTCAGGCGATTGATGCCGCCGGCGGGCTGGCGCCCGAAGCAGACGTTACGGGGCTTAATCGTGCATCCAAGGTCACTGATGGACAAAAAATTCACGTTCCAACGGTAGGGGAGCAGCAGGTGTCCATTGCGGAAGCCGGTGTTGATGGTGGGGCTTCCGCATCATCAGGCGTCGGTGGCGCAACAGGCCTAGTAAACATTAATACGGCAAGCTCGGCAGAGCTGCAGACGCTCTCGGGAATCGGTCCCTCAATGGCACAGTCGATTATCGATGAGCGGACAAAGAACGGTGCTTTTGCTTCGGTTGACGATCTGATGCGCGTGTCGGGAATCGGCGAGAAGAAGCTTGCCAAAATCAAAGATTGCATCTGCGTATGAGTGCGACCGAGCGAGAGCACGTGATACCTCCGCGGCCCCTGATTCCGTGGACGATGGCCCTGTGTGCCGGCATGTGCGTGAGCTGCGCCTTGGTGCTCAGCATAGCCGCTGATGCGCTGCTGAGGGAGCGGGCGACGGCGGTCGGGCCGCTATGGGCCATTCCCGTTGCGGCAGCGGTTTTCGTTGTGCTGGCTCACTCTTGTGCGAGGCTTGCCCCTTTGAAGCGGTGGCTGTATGCCGCGTCCGTCGGTCTCGTGGCGGGAGCGGTCGTCTCGGCGTGGTGGGCTGTGGGTGCGCTCAGCGCCTCGAGGGCGCTCGACGGTCGAGCGGCAAGCGGCCTCGAGTTTGTCGTGCAGGGTGATCCATCCATAAACGACGACGTGTATTCCTATACCTGCGAGGCACGCGCGGACGGTAAGAACTTGGCAACGGTTCGCCTATCGTGTGATCGTGAGCTCAAGGTCGGGGCGCACGTGCGTGTTATCGGTCGCGTTTCACGTTTTGAGAACGATGCATATGGACGATCGCGCGTGCTCCGAGGCGAGGTGCGCAAGGTTAAAGCCGTTCGGATTTTGTCGGTCGATGAGGGCTCTCCGGGGCCGCTGCTTCGGCTGCGAAATGAGTTGCTTGCGTCCATTGCGCCTGCGACCGACCCGGCGCGTGCGCTCATAGCCGGTGTCGTCTGCGGTCGTTCGGCCGAGCTGCGCGCCCAGCAGGCGGGCGACTGGTTTTCGGTGACGGGTACGGCGCATCTTATCGCCGTCTCCGGCAGCCATTTGTCTATCGTGGGGTTTGTAATTGAGGGCGTATTGCAAAAGACTCGGTGTTCACGTGGTCTTCGGCGGGTGATATTGGCGATAACGCTTGTGGGCTACGCTGCCTTTACGGGCGCGTCTCCCTCGGCCGTGCGCGCGTGCTGCATGGTGTTCGCGACGCTTGTCGTAAACGGCGCGGGGCGTCGCCGGCACGGCGCATCGGCACTCTTCGTAACCATGTCCATCTTTGTGCTACTGCGACCGACGGTGCTGTTCGAGTTGGGCTTTCAGCTTTCATGTGTCAGCGTCTTTGCCATTCTGTGCTTTTGCCCCTATGCGACCTACGCTTTGGGTGAGCTGGGTGTGCCATCGGGCGTTGCCAGCATGCTTTCCGTCACGCTGTGCTCGCAACTGGCGACTCTTCCCATTACCATTCCCGCCTTCGGTACGTTCTCGCTCATTGCTCCGTTGGCAAATGCGGTCATCGGCCCGGTGGTGAGCGTACTGCTTGCTGTGTCCGTCGTGCTGGTTCCCTTTTCGCTCGTGGCGCCGTTGCGGACTTGGGCGCTCGTGGTGCCCATGATTGTCGCTCGCTGCGTCCTGTTCTTTGAGCAGCTGTTTGCCGCCGTGCCGGGTGCATCCGTGAGCGTGCCGCCCGATAGCATGTGGATTTACCTAGTGCCGTGTGTGCTAGCGGTTCTGCTGGTCTGGTGGCCGCGTCCCCGCGCACGTCCTATGGCGGTGGGGCTTTCATGCCTGGTGCTCTTGGCTGCGATTCCGTACGTCTACTGGGATCGATTCGCGCCGCCTTCGGTGACGGTGCTCGATGTGGGCCAGGCCGATGCGATTCTTATTCGCCAGGGCAGCGCAGTGGCACTCGTCGACTGCGGGCTCGACGAGCGCGTGGTGGCGGCGTTGGTTCGCAATAACGTGCACCATATCGATGCCGTCTTTGTGACGCATTGGGATGAGGACCACTGGGGTGGTCTGCCTGCCGTGCTCGATCAGTTTTCGGTCAGAACGATTGCCGTGGCGGCGGATGCGCTGGAGGATGCTCCTGCCGAGGTATTGAACCGACCTGGCGTGGAGTATCGGCAGGTGCGCCGTGGGGATACGGTCGACATCGGCTCATTTTGCGCCCGCGTGATGTGGCCATTCGAGTCCGTGGATGGCGAGGGAAATGAGGACTCGCTTGTCCTGCTGCTCTCTTATGTTCAGGAAGGCAAGGGCCTGCGTGTGCTCCTCACCGGTGATGCCGAGCTCGATCAAGAACGGGAATTCGTGCAGGAGGTGGGAGATATCGATGTACTTAAACTTGGGCATCACGGCTCTAAGGTTTCAGTCGATGGTGAGTTGCTGGACGTCCTGAAGCCCGAGCTTTCCCTCGCGAGCGCGGGCGAGGGGAATCGATACGGCCATCCGTCCGATGCCTGCATCGATGCCGTTAAGGAAGCGGGCGGCGTGTTCGCGTGCACCATCGAACACGGCGACATTACCGTCACGCCAACTGCGAATGGCTTTGCGATGCGATGCCAGCGACCGTGACGACGTCGTTGGCGTGTGGTGGGCCCCTGGGCTAGAATGGCACGGAACGAATACGAAGGCCTGCGGGAGGGGAGCGCAATGTCCGAAATCGGTCTGCTGCCGGCATATCTGATCGTCGGTACCGACGGAGTCAAGCGCGATCACGCCGTCTCGCGCATGAAAGCGCGTCTGGAAAAGACGGGCATGGTCGAGTTCAACATCGACGAGCGCGACATGACCAAGGACCCCGATATCGAGTCCATTATCGGATCGCTTAACACCTTTCCGATGGGCAGCGAGTTTCGCCTGGTAATCCTTGATGGCTGCTCAAAGCTCGCTAAGGCGGTCTCGGAGCCGCTCGTTGAGTATCTGGCGAGTCCCAGCCCCACAACGGTCTGCCTCATCATCGCCGACTCGCTTGCCAAGAACACGCGCCTGTATAAGGCGATCGCCAAAATCGACAAGAAGGCCGTGATCGATTGCTCCGGCACCAAGCGCTGGGAGCTGCCGCGTCGCGTGCAGCAGATGGCGACGCAGCACGGCAAGTCGATCTCGACGGCGGCCGCCGAGGAACTCGTCTCGCGTTCGGGTGAAAACACTCGCATGCTCGATAACGACTTGGTTAAGCTTGCCCAGATGGTCGAGGCGCCCCAAATTGAGCTTGCCGATGTGGAGCGCTGGATTGTACGTACGGCCGAGGTCCAGCCCTGGGACTTTCTCAATGCGGTCTCGGCCCGTGACATGCGACGCTCGCTTGAGCTTTTCAATCTATTGCCCGCCAAGAGCTACGTGTGGACTTACACGTTGCTGTGCGGCCGCATCCGCGAGCTTATCGTCGCCAAGGCGCTCGATGCGCGCGGACAGGGTCGTGAGCTGGCCGCAACGCTCAAGCTCCAGTCCTGGCAGGTCAAGAATCACCTGACCTGGGCACGTCGCTTTTCGATGGCAGAGCTCGTCGCAGCGCTCGAGGGGGCGGTCGATGTAGAGCTCGCGCTCAAGGGTTCGGCCGATTCTCGGACTGCGCTTTTGCTCTGGATTACGAACATCTTGAGAAAATCGTGATGATACCTGCCTATTTGACAAATTCGTTCTATCCCTTTGAGAGGGAGCGTGCTATAGTAGGCGCTTGCATGACCTCACCGTGTCTCAGAGGTGTCATACATTTTTTGCAAAGAACTCGAAAGGAACTCCAGAAGTGGCAAACATCAAGTCTCAGAAGAAGCGTATCCGCACCAATGAGGCAGCTCGCATGCGTAACAAGGCTGTCAAGTCCGAGCTCAAGACGCTGACCAAGCACGTCCAGTCCGCCGTCGCCGAGGGCGACGCCGAGAAGGCCCAGGCTGCCCTCAAGACCGTCACCAAGCGTCTCGACATGGCTGCCGCCAAGCATGTTATCCACAAGAACCAGGCTTCCAACCGCAAGTCCGGTCTTGCCAAGCTCGTGAACAGCATCAACGCCTAAGTTGTAAATTTCACACCACACAGATTACGCGCATAAATGGAGCCTGTTTTATGGAACAGGCTCCATTTTTTGTACCGCTCGGGTAAGATAGTCCGCATGAATACTTCAATTGACATTTCCCACATCCGCAACTTCTCAATCGTTGCGCACATCGACCATGGCAAGTCCACGATCAGCGATCGCATCCTCGAGCTCACCCATACCGTCGACGAACGCGACATGGAGTCGCAGCTGCTCGACACCATGGATATCGAGCGCGAGCGCGGCATCACGATCAAGTCCAATGCCGTTCGCGTGTCTTATGACGCCGACGATGGCGAGACGTATCAGTTCAATTTGATCGATACGCCGGGCCACGTGGACTTTACCTATGAGGTCTCGCGCTCGCTGGCAGCCTGTGAGGGCGCGGTGCTCGTTGTCGACGCCACGCAGGGCGTCGAGGCGCAGACCGTCTCTAACGCGACGCTCGCCATGAACGCCAATCTGGACATTGTGCCGGCCATCAACAAGATCGACCTGCCCTCGGCCCATCCCGATGAGGTTAAGACCGAGATCGAGGATGACCTGGCGATCCCTGCCGATGATGCCGTGTGTGTCTCGGGCAAGACCGGCGAGGGCATCCACGATCTGCTGGAGTCCATTGTTTTTCTGATCTCTCCGCCCAAGGGCGATGCGAACGCGCCGCTCAAGGCACTCATTCTGGATTCATACTTCGACGAGTATCGTGGCGTCGTCGCCACGGTGCGCATCTTTGACGGCTCCATCAAAAAGGGCGATACCTTGCGCATGATGCAGGCAAAGGGCGACTTTTTGGTCGATGGCGTGGGCGTCAAGCGTCCCGCCGAGACCCCGGTTGACGCGCTGACGGTCGGCGAGGTCGGATACGTGGTCACGGGCCTGAAGGACCCCGAGGCCGTTCGCGTGGGCGATACCCTCACGTGGGCGTCGAATCCCTGCCCCGAGCCGCTTCCCGGCTACCGCGAGGCCAAGCCCATGGTCTATACGGGCCTGTTCCCGATCGATAACAAGGACTACGAGAACCTGCGTGACGCGCTCGATAAGCTGCACGTCAACGACCCGTCGTTGGTGTGGGAGCCCGAGACCTCGGTGGCGCTCGGTTTTGGCTTCCGCGTGGGCTTTTTGGGCCTGTTGCACATGGAGGTCGTTAAGGAGCGCCTCGAGCGTGAGTTCAACTTGGACCTCATTGCCACGAGCCCTTCGGTCGACTATCACGTGTACAAGACCGATGGCGAGATGGTCGATGTCCGCAGCCCGCAGGACCTGCCCGAGGCCACGCGTATCGAGCGCATTGAGGAGCCGTACCTCAAGGCTAAGATCATCTGCCCGCCCGAGTATACGGGTGCCGTCATGCAGCTCGCTATCGAGCACCGCGGCGTTACGACCGACATGATCCATCTCACGAGCAAATCGGTCGAGATGCGCTTTGATATGCCGCTCGCCGAACTCATCTTGGACTTTTTTGACCAGCTCAAGAGCCGTACCAAGGGCTATGCCTCGCTCGACTACGAGTTCAACGAGTACCGTCCATCCGAGCTTGTGAAGCTCGATATCTTGCTTTCGGGCGACGAGGTGGACGCGCTGTCGTTTATCGTCCACAAGGACAAGGCCTACGGTCTTGCCCGCGGCCTGTGCGACAAGCTCAAGGAGATTATTCCGCGCCAGCTGTTCGAGGTGCCCATCCAGGGTGCTATCGGCAACAAGATTATCGCCCGCTCCACCGTCAAGGCGCGCCGCAAGGACGTTTTGGCCAAGTGCTATGGCGGCGATATCTCGCGTAAGCGCAAACTGCTCGAGAAGCAGAAAGAGGGCAAGAAGCGCATGAAGGCCATCGGTTCGGTCGAGGTCCCGCAGGAGGCCTTTATGGCGATCCTCAAGGTGGACGAGTAGGTCCATGGCGCTTTGTGAATACAGTACGCGGTTGCTGGGTGCCTATGCCGAGCAGCCGTTCCTTATGGCTCCCATGGCCGGCGTGACCGACCCTGCCTACCGCATCATGTGCCGCCGCCGCGGTGCCAACCTTGCCTATAGCGAGATGGTGAGCGTGGCGGGCCTTGCCTATGCCAGCAACAAGACCTGGCGCCTGGTGCTACCGGCCGACGAGGAGCAGCAGATTTGCGTGCAGCTCTTTGGCTCCAAGCCCGAGCAGTTTGCGAGTGCCGTCGCTGCTGTCGAGGAACGCGTGGGCGATCGCCTGTCATTGATTGATATCAACATGGCTTGTCCGGCGCGCAAGGTCGTTACCAAGGGCGAGGGCTCGGCGCTTATGCGCACGCCCGATCTGGCCGAGAAGATCGTCGAGGCGGCGGTGGGCGCGGCACATGTGCCCGTGACTGTAAAGATCCGCAAGGGCTTTTATGCCGAGGACCGTAATGCCGCGACGTTTGCCCAGATGCTCGAAGGCGCCGGTGCCGCCGCAGTCGCCGTGCACGGTCGTTGTGCCACGCAGCTCTATACGGGCCAGGCCGATTGGTCTGTCGTCGATGAGGTTGCCGACGCTGTCGAGATTCCCGTGATTGGTTCGGGCGATGTGTTCTCGGCCGAGGACGCTGCTGAGCATCTGCACGGCTCGGGTGCCAGCGCGGTGTTTATCGCGCGCGGCATCTACGGCAATCCGTGGGTGTTCGGCGATGCCCGAGCCCTTGCACTCGATGGCACGCCGGTTCCTTCTCGCTCCTCGGTCGAGCGCCTGGAGGCTCTGCGCGAGCACCTGACGTTGACGCACGAGCTTCTGCCGCTCATGTCGCGTGCTCGCACGTACGCAAGCTGGTACTTAAAGGGTATGCCCCATGCCGCCGCCTGGCGCGCTCAGGTGGTGCGTTGCTCTACGTACGAGGAGTTTATGGCGCTGGTCGATGATATCGAGCGCGACGTGGTGGCCTGCGAGGCCGCGCTTGCCGCCGGCGAGTCGGTGCCTGCTCATCCGCTGGAGGCCTAACGGTGGCCGTTACCGCGCTGTACGTGCACGTGCCGTTTTGCGCTCAAAAGTGCCGGTACTGCGACTTTGACTCGCGCAGCTTTGCTGCGTATGATTTGGATGCCGCGCTTGATTCCTATTTTGAGCAGTTGTATGCGCGCCTCGATTCCTTTGGCGACGCCGGGGCGCTTGCGCAGGTCTGCACGGTCTATACTGGCGGCGGCACGCCATCGCTGGCAGGGGAGCGCCTGGTGGAACTTGCCCGGCGTATCTCCATGTGGTGCAAACCCTTTGAATTTACTTGCGAAGCCAATCCTGAGTCCCTGACCGCTGAGCTCGCCACCGCGCTTGCCGAGGCGGGTGTCACGCGCATCTCTCTGGGCGTGCAAACCCTCGACAATACCGAGCTGGCTGCTATTGGCCGCATTCACGATGCTAATCGCGCACTTGCGGCTATCGCGACGGTGAAGGACGCTGGCCTCGATGTGTCGTGCGACCTGATGTGCGGCCTTCCCGGGCAGACGGCCGCAAACTGGCGGAGCACGCTCGATGGCGTGTTGGCGGCGGCGCCTCATCATGTGTCGGTCTACCCGCTCACGCTCGAGGAGGGGACGCCCCTTTACCGCATGGCGTGCCGTGACGAGTCGCTCGAGCCCGATGAGGATTTTCAGGCTTCGTGCATGGACGCGGCGCGTGAGCGCCTGGGTGCGGCCGGCTATCATCCGTATGAGGTGGCGAGCTACGCGCTCGACGGCCATGAGTGCGCCCATAACATTGCCTACTGGACCGGACGGGGCTACCTGGGCCTGGGCCGTTCTGCCGCCGGTATGCTTGATACTGGGGATTTCGACCGTCTTGCAGGTTTGTTCCCCGGCGTGTCTGCTCGAGGCGACGCGTACCGTGTGCGTTTGGTTCAGCGCGACGATGACGCGACGTCGTTTGAGGCCGAATACCTGTCGCAGCGAGAGGCTGCGGCCGAAGACCTGATGCTCGCTTGTCGCATGACGCGCGGTATTGCGTCCGACCTGTTGGTTCGCGCGGCTCGTGTCATCCCGGCCGATGAGCTGACAGCCGCTTGTGATCGCGCGCTCGAATTGGGTCTTGCCACTTGGGTGCCCGAGACGCTCGGGGTCCATGAGGGACCCTTTACTTCGGCAGATGTCGTCGCGGGCCATGTTCGAGCTCGTTTAGCACCGACACACCTGGGCTGGCTCGATGGAAATGTTCTGTTCGAGCTGTTTTGGGATCTAGCTTAGGCCGCTCGGGTAGAATTACCGGAATATATACGCTGCTGTGAGCAGGAGGTTGCCGCGCATGGCGACGATGAACGAAAAAGATTACTACGAGATTCTAGGTGTCTCCAAGGACGCCACCTCGCGTGATATTCAAAAGGCCTTCCAGCAAAAGGCCCGTAAGCTCCATCCGGACGTCAACAAAGAGCCGGATGCCGAGGAAAAGTTTAAAGAGGTTTCCGAGGCCTACGCCGTGCTTTCGGATGAGCAAAAACGTGCGCGCTACGATGCCATGCGTTCTGGCAATCCCTTTGCCGGTGCCCCTACGGCTTCGCCCTATGGTGGCGGCTATGCCGGCAACACGGGCTATGGCAATCCCTTTGAGGGCGGCTTTCCTTTTGGCGGTGCCTGGGGCCAGCAGCGTCGCGGCCAGGCTGCCTACAATCCCGAGAACGGCGCCAACGTGGTCGTCGATATCAAACTGGACGCCAAGGAGGCCAAGGACGGTGCCCGCAAGACCGTCCGCTATACGCGCTTCGATACCTGTGGTCACTGCGGCGGCTCGGGTTCTGTCTCCTCCGAGCATGCCCATACCTGCCCGAGCTGCGGTGGCCGCGGGCACATCGACGTCGACTTGTCCTTCCTGTTTGGTGCGGGCACGTTCCAGTCGGTCTGCCCCGAGTGCGGCGGTTCCGGTAAGGTCGTGGCCGACCCCTGCCCCGATTGCGGTGGCAGCGGTCGTACTCGCGTAACCTCCGAGCAGACGATTGAGTTTCCTGCCGGCACGCACGATGGCGACGAGGTCCGCATTAGCGGCATGGGTCACGCCGGCACTAACGGTGCCGCTGGCGGTGATCTAGTCGGCCGTGCCCATGTCGAGTCCGAGCGCTTGGAAGGCAAAGCTCGTACCGGTTTTTACCTGATGGGCATCGTGGCGCCGTTTTTGGTACTCTCGGCCATCTCGGGCGTGTTCTCGGCCTTTGCTGTGATGTGCTTTATTCCGTTTACCATGGGCCTGTTCATGGTGCTTTCGGACGGCGTGCTTCATCGCAGCCTGCTGTGGTGGAAGCGCGGTGCGATGCAGTTTGCCAACGGTTTTGCCAATGGTTTCATGTTCGCGCTCGTGTCGGTTTGGTTCGCGAGCTGCTCGCAACGGGCCATGCTTTCGCCTTACGGAATGCAATAACATCAAACCCTCTGTTTGCGGTTGGCCCAGCTTGGGTATAGGACGCACTGTGACAATAATGAAAGTCGGAAGGATTCGGTCGTGTCGGAAAATAGGGATTACTACGAGGTACTTGGCGTCGACAAGGATGCCGACGCGCGGACGATTAAGCGCGCGTTTCTAAAGAAGGCCCGTACCGTACACCCGGACGTTTCGGACGACCCCGAGGCCGAGGCCAAGTTCAAGGAGCTCAACGAGGCCTATTCCGTTCTTTCCGATGAGCAGAAGCGTGCTAACTACGACCGTTACGGCACTGCCGACGGCCCTGGTGGTTCGGGCTACGTCGATATCAACGATATCTTTGGTGGTATGGGCATGGACGACTTGTTCTCGTCGTTTTTTGGCGGCGGTGCCGGCGGTGGCGCCCGCAGCCGTCGCGAGCGTCGTCGCGGTCGTGACATGGCCATCTCGCTTTCGGTGACGCTCGAGGAGGCGGCGCTCGGCTGCAAAAAGACAATCAGCTATGACCGCTTTGCTCCTTGCGAGGACTGCAATGGCACCGGTAGGGCAGAGGGCGCACAGGAAAAGCAGTGCGGCCGCTGCCACGGCACGGGCTATGTCACGACGGTTCAGCGATCGTTTTTGGGCCAGGTTCAGTCTTCCTCGCCTTGCCCCGACTGCCATGGCGAGGGCACGGTTATCGACCATCCCTGCGAGACCTGCGATGGTCAGGGCCGCACGCCTTCGCATGAAAAGATTGACATCGATATTCCCGCCGGCGTTTCGACCGGTCGACAGCTGCGTGTGAGCGGCTTTGGCGAGGCCGGTCTTCGCGGCGAGCCTTCGGGCGACTTGATTGTCAACGTGCGCGTTGCCGACCATGAGCGCTTTAAGCGCAACGGTGACGACCTGTACCTGGTGAGCGATATCTCGATTGCGCAGGCTGCGCTCGGCTGCGAGATCGATGTCGAGGGCATTATGCCCGACGAGGTCGTTAAGGTGTGCGTCCCCGCCGGCGCCCAGTACGGCGACACCGTGAGCGTCAATAATTACGGCATGCCGCGCATTGGCGGTGGCGGTTCGCGTGGCCGCTTGATCGTGCAACTGCGCGTGGTCGTTCCCACCAATCTTTCCAATAAGCAGCGCGAGCTGCTCCGTGCTTTTGCCGATGAGATGGGCGATGACGTCGCTTCCGGTAAGAAGTCGGTGACCGACCGTATCAAGAGTGCCCTCGACGATATCCTCGATTAAGGAGCCCGCGTGCTCGCACCCCATATTTCCGTCGTCAACCTCGGCTGCCGTGTCAACCGGGTTGAGTCTGACCGTATCACTGCCGATCTTATGCGCCTGGGTTTTGCTATGGTGGAGCCCCAGGATGCCGACCTGATCGTCATTAACACCTGTGCCGTTACGGGCGAGGCCGAGGCCAAGACCCGTAAGGCCGTCCGTCATGCGCTGGCCCATCCAAATGAGCCCTATGTAGTCGTGACCGGATGCGTGGTCAATTTGCATCCCGAGGAGCTGTTGGAGCTTTCGGATCGCGTGATTGCCGAGCCGTCTAAGATCGATGTCGCCGAACGTGTCTGCGATGTGCTGGGTGTCGAATCCGATAGTGTGGCCGCCTGCAGCGACAGCGATGTGGTCGACGCTCTGGGTCGCTCGCGTCTGGGTGTGAAGATCCAGGATGGCTGCAACCACCGTTGCACCTATTGCATCGTGTGGAAGGCCCGCGGTCCCGAGCGTTCCGTGCCCGTCGAGTCCGTGCTTGAGCAAGTTCGCGAGGCCCAGGAGGCCGGCGTGCCCGAGGTGGTGCTGACCGGTGTGAACCTGGGTGCCTACGATGGCAAGAGCGCGACCGACGAGCATGTCGAAATCGATGAGCTGCTCGAGGCCATCATGGAGCGCACGACTATTGCGCATGTGCGCATTTCCTCGGTCGAACCCATGGATATCTCTGAGCGCCTGCTTAAGGTTATGGCGCGCTATCCGCAGCGTATTGCCCCGTTTTTGCACCTGCCCGTACAGTCCGGCTGTACGGCGACGCTGCATCGCATGGGTCGTTCCTATAGTGCCGAGGCCTTTGAGGACACGGTGCGCATGATTCGCGCCATCCTGCCGCAGGCGTCTCTTTCGTGCGACGTCATCGTCGGTTTTCCTGGTGAGACGGACGAGGAGTTCGAGGAGTCGCTGGCGCTGTGCCGCCGCGTGGGGTTCTCGCGTATGCACGTGTTCCGCTACAGTAAGCGTCCCGGTACCCTTGCTGCCGACATGCCCGACCAGGTGCCGCCCGAGGTTATGGCCGAGCGCAGCCGCCGTATGCGAGACGCGGCGCAGGAGCTCGCTATCGCCGACGCTCGTCGTCGCGTGGGCACCGTTGAGCGCGCCGTGCTCGAGTATGGTGACAACCTGACGCTCGGTTCGTTCCATCATGCCCGTCTTGACGATACCTGTGGACTTACAGCCCCGTGCCTGCTCGATGTTGCTATCATCGGAGTCGATGATTCCGGCTTGGTCCATGCGCGCAGGGAGGTCCATGGAAGCCTCGAAGATTAGACTTACCGTTCCCGAGGGAGTTGATCCCTCGCGTGTTTTGGGCGCCGGCGACGGCGTCCTTCGTGCGCTCGAGAGCTTGGTTCGCGCTCACGTGGTCGCCCGTGGCGATAGGATCTCCGTGAGCGGCGACCCGGACGAGGTCGAGCTCGTGGCTCGCTTTTTCGAACATGCTTTTCGCGAGGCGGCGGCCGGTCGTACCCTGTCTGCCGACGATGTCTCGCGTTGCCTGGCCGTCTTGCGCGACGGCGAGCATGAGGCCACATCGCTTCGCGATGACGTGCTGCTTTCGTATCGCGGTCGCGTCATTCGTCCCAAGACGCTTGGGCAAAAGCGCTATGTGGATGCCATTCGCTCGCATACCATCACCTTTGGCTTGGGTCCTGCCGGTACCGGTAAGACCTATCTGGCCATGGCGCTCGCCGTTGCCGCGCTCAAGCGCCATGAGGTGGGCCGTTTGATCTTGACGCGTCCGGTTGTCGAAGCAGGGGAGAACCTGGGCTTTTTGCCCGGCACCCTCGAGGAAAAGATCGATCCGTACATGCGCCCGCTCTACGATGCCCTTTTTGACATGATGGATCGTGAGCGCACCGATGAGCTTATGGAGCGCGGCGTGATCGAGATCGCCCCGCTCGCCTACATGCGCGGTCGTACGCTGAGCGATGCTTTCGTGGTGCTCGACGAGGCGCAAAATACCACGCCCGAGCAGATGAAGATGTTCCTGACACGCCTTGGATTCAACTCCAAGTTCGTGATTACCGGCGACCTCAGCCAGCGCGACCTGGTGGGTCGTCGTGGTGGCTTGGCGGATGTCGAGAAGATTTTGGGCCGTGTCGACGATGTGGCATTTTCTCACCTCGAGCGTGCCGACGTGGTGCGTCATGCCCTAGTGGGTTGTATCGTTGAGGCATATGATGCTTATGATGACGTGCGTGAGCAACGCTCACGCGACCGAAAGGAGTCCCGTTGAGTGTATTGATCAGCAACGATGCCGAGCTCGATACGCTGCTCGATGCTCAGGAGGTGGAGCACATCTGCGAGGTCGTGCTTGCCGCCGAGGGCGTTGAGCGTGAAGTCGAGATTTCCCTTTCGTATGTCGACGAGGACGAGATGCACGAGCTCAACCACGAGTGGCGCGGTATCGACCGCACCACCGATGTGCTCTCGTTTGAGTGCGATTCGGCCTTTGACGATGACATTCCCGCCGATGAGACGCTCGAGCTCGGCGATATCATCTTGGCCCCGCAGGTTATTGCCCGTCAGGCCCCCGGTTTTGGCAATAGCCCCGCTGACGAGTGCCGTCTGATGCTCGTTCACGGCATGCTGCACCTGCTAGGCTATGACCACATCGAGGACGACGAGGTCGAGGTTATGGAGGCCCGCGAGGACGCTATCCTGCGCGATCTGGCGCTCGAGCGCGGCGAGGATCCCAAACTGGTTCACGTCGGCCCCATCACCAATCATGCCCACGACTAGGAGCCGTTTATGATTCCCGGATCGAACAAGGACCATCCGTCCTTTTTAAAGTCGTTCTCCTACGCCATGGAGGGCTTCGTCACCGCCGTCAAGACCGAGCGCAACATTAAGGTCATGCTCGTGGCGGGCGTGTGCACCGTCATTGCCGGCTGCATCGTGGGGCTCGACATTGCCGAGTGGGCCACGATTATCATCTGCTGCGGCCTGGTGATTCACGGCGAGCTGTGCAATACCGCCATGGAGGCCATTGTCGATCTGGCGACCCAGGAGCTCCATCCGCTGGCAAAACGCGCCAAGGACATCGCCGCCGCCTCTGTATACGTTCTTTCCATCACCGCCGCGATTGTGGGCGTGCTGGTATTTGCCCACGCGCTCGGCTTTATTTAGAAAGGGATTCCCATGTCCGACAATATGCAGTCTACCGATGAGATTTTGGACGACGAGTCCCCGGATGCTAAGGCGACCGAGGCCTATGAGGAAGTCGAGGAGTTCGACCCGTTTGAGGGCATGAGCGACGAGGAGCTCGACGCCCTGTGCGATGAGGACGACAGCCTCGCGGGCTTTGGCGACGTTGAGCCCGGTTTCCGCAGTGGCTTCGTGGCCTTGGTCGGCCGCCCCAACGCCGGTAAGTCAACGCTGCTCAACGCCTGCTATGGCAAAAAGGTCGCCATCACCTCGCCGGTGGCCCAGACGACCCGCCGCCGCATGCGCGCCGCCGTCAACCGCCCCGGCTACCAGCTGGTCTTTGTCGATACCCCGGGTATCCACAAGCCCAAGGACGGTCTAGGGTCCGAGCTGAACAAGAGCGCGCTGTTCGAGCTGAACGATGTCGATGTTGTCGCGTTTTTGATTGATGCCACCAAACTGATCGGCAGGGGAGACGCCTGGGTTGCCGAGCGTGTCAAGAATGCCCGTTCCAAGAAGGTCCTGGTGCTCACCAAGGCCGATGAGGCCGACCCCGCACAGGTCATGGAGCAGCTTAAGGCAGCCCACGAGCTTATGGACTTTGACGACGAGATCGTGACGTCGTCGGTCAAGAACTTCAACGTCGATGCCTTTATCGAGACCGTTGCGCACTTTTTGCCCGAGGGCCCGCGTTGGTTCCCCGAGGACATGGGTACCGACGCTTCTGACGAGACGCTCGTTGCCGAGTTTGTGCGCGAGAAGGTCTTGCGCCGCACCCGTGATGAGATCCCTCACTCCGTTGGCGTAATCTGCGACGCGCTCGAGCAGACCAAGAAGGTGCTGCGCGTGCACGCCACTATTTACGTCGAGCGCGAGGGCCAAAAGGGCATCATCATCGGCAAGGGCGGCGAGATGATCAAGCATATCGGTATCGACGCCCGTCGCGATCTTGAGCGCATTTTTGGCACGCAGGTCTTTTTGGAGCTGGACGTGAAGGTCAAGGCCGGCTGGCGTGACGACGAGACCCAGATTCGCCGCTTTGGCTACAACGCCGAGGACTAAGGACGCGCAGCGCGCATGGCAGGCTCCCGGACATATCGCACGAAGGTGCTCGTGCTCGACAAGACCAAGCTCAAAGAGACCGATCTGATTCTGACGATGCTTGACGAGCGGGGTCGTCAGGTTCGTGCCGTGGCAAAGGGGGCCCGCAAACCCGGTGGGCGCTTGGCGGCGCGCTGCGAATTATTCTGTACCGTCGATATGCTGCTCGCACATGGACGCTCGCTCGACGTTGTTTCTCAGGCCGAGCTTTTGGAAGCGCCGGTTGGCGCCGCGCCCGATTACGAGACGACCTGCGCCGCAAGCGCGATTGCCGAGGTCGCGCGCGTGTGCTCATTCGAGGACGCCGAGGACCCGTTTACCTTTGCCATCACGCAGCGGGCGCTCACGCTTGTCGGCTGTGGGCTCGACTCGGCACATATGGACCTGCTCGTGGCGGCCTTTGTCTTTAAACTTCTGTCGCACGTGGGCTATCGACCCGATTTTTCGGCCTGCGTGCTGTGCGGAGACCCCATGCTGTCGTACTTTTCGCCCCAGGCGGGCGGGCTCATGTGCGGTTCGTGCGCGTCGAGCGTTCCGGGTGCCGAGCTGGTTTCGACCGGTGAGGTCGAGTGGCTGCGCGCCCTCATGTCCATGACCTTCGATGCACTCATGGTCGAGCGAATCGACCCGCATACGGCGGCGTTCTTGCTCGGGCTTTCGCATGTGTGGGCTGCGACGCACACCGACCAGCGCCTCCGTGCGATGGAATTCATGTTGGGTCGGTGATGATGCGCATGGGCGGTCTGCTTGTGGTAACATACCGACCTGTTGGTACCTCGACCTTGGATGCTCGCTCCACCGACGGCTTCCCAGTCCGAGGCGAATAGTGTCGCCCGCGGGCGACAAGAAACGAAAGGTGAAACAATGACTGTTTCCAAAGAGCGCAAGGCTGAGCTGACTGCCCAGTTCGGTAACACCCCGGTCGACACCGGCAACCCCAAGGTTCAGGTCGCCATCCTGTCCGAGCGCATCAAGGAGCTGACCGAGCACATGAAGTCCCACCAGAAGGACTTCCACACCCGTCGTGGCCTGCTCATGCTCGTCGGCCGTCGTCGTCGTCTTCTCTCCTACATCAAGAAGAACGACATCGTCGAGTACCGTGAGCTCATCAAGGCTCTGGGCATCCGCGACAACATCCAGTAGTGTAGGATTGTAGGAAACCCGCAGGTAGAACGCTTGCATAAAGATTTTGCGTCCTAATTTGTCCTTACGGGTACCTAACTAATTTCCGAAGTACGCCTTATCGACCGCCTCGATGAACATCTGTTTGTCGGGGCGGTCGTAGTTTTTACCGAGAATATTCTTGGCGACGTGCCCCATCATTTTGTCCACCATCTGGGCAGGGACGTTGTACTTCCACAGCATTGCGGTCGCCCACGTGTTGCGGAGCTTTTGCATCGGTAGGAATCGAACGCTGATTAAGCCGTTCTTGAAATCTTTGCGCCAGAGCTGGTTGAGGGCGGGGCGGTCGTAAGGGCAGCCAGTGCCACGGTCGGCAAGATACATCTCACCGTCACGCTTGCGATCTTCCACTATCTCGGCAAGGCGCAGGCTCCACGGTTCGGGGATGACGATAGGTCGGTAGCTGTCCTTGGTTTTCAGCACCATGAATCCCTGCCTGCAAAGGCCGTACTGCTGATGGAGGTCGTAGACGGCATAGGTGCGACCGTTGTACTGCTCGAATGTAATGTCATCCACGCTTGCGGCTATCGCCTCTGCCACGCGGCACGAGCCGATGCCCATGAGTATCACGACCGATTCATATCGCTTGTCCTTCACATCTTGTATCAGCTGGTGGAGTTCATCGAGCGTGTAGACTTCGAGTTCGGTGCTGGGGGTCTTGTCGTTCCTAGGCATTTTGTATGTCACGTCCTTAAAAGTAATTCCCTTCACGCCATGCAATTTGGCGCACGTCACGAGGTTTCCAACCGTGATGTTGGACAGCTTGGCTGATGACGGTTTGAGCGTCTTTAGCCATAGCTGGTATTCGTTCACATCTACCTTGTCGAGCATCACCTTTTCCCATCGTTTCTCTATGTATGTTGTCCATTGGGTTACATACACCCTGCGCGTGTTGTCGGCCAGTTCTCCTTTCTCCACTCGGCTGTTCAGATCAGGCAGATACCACTCGTACCAGCATTGCGAGAATGTCGGGCACGGTATCACACGCTCATTGGGCGGCAGGTGGTGGAGTTGCCAAAGGCGGCGCAGTTCATCGTCCGCTTCGCGCGAGGTGCAGGGGTAGAGCGTCTTTGAGCGGCGCACGCGATTGAGTCCGTCCCACTCGCACCATCTGATGCGCCATTTGTTCTTGTCGATTTTGGTCTTCGTTCCCCATGACGAACGTGTCATAATTAAAAAAGTCCCTCCTGTCGGTCGAACCGACACTAACAACTCGGATGGGATTGTTTGGCGCTCCACTGGTCTTGGCGGGTTGGTGGGACGCCTTTTTGATGGCTATACGCGGGCTATCGGCACGGTCACGTCCGTATCCCCGAGCTTCGCAATTATCTCCTGCGTGGAGTCGGGCACTTGGAAGAACACAGCTTCACGATCTGTCTGTCCCTTATTGGCGAGCATGTACCCGGCGAGCGCGTCGCCGTAGCCCTTATAGTCGTACCCCGAGCTGAACGGAGTCACCGACACGCCGTCAGGTGTGGTGAAGTCGATTCCGGCTTGAGTGTAATTGAACCCGTCGTTACCGTCAGGGTCTTTCACGCTCTCGTTGCCCACAATGAGCATGAGAGCACAGACCACGTTGCCGTCCGCTATCTCTTCTGAGCCGCCCTGATATTGCTGCGTGAGCGACTGGGACGCATCGCACCCCTCTACCGTTATGGTGAGCTTGCCGAGCTTCGATTTGACTTCAACGGCATCGCCAACGTTGGCGGTCTTGCGGACGGCCTTCTTCTTGGCCTTGGGCTTCTTTTCCTGTTTCGCAGAGCCGGACGGCTCCTGTCCGCTCGTCCCGCATCCTGAAAGCCCGATGGCACCTGCCGCCACCGTCGCAATGAACGCCCTTCTGCTGAGTTCCATCTACTCCATCTCCTTCGACGCTTGGAACCATACAACTGTGCCGTGAAACTCCACCGTGTGTTCGGTGGTGGCGGCAAATACCATGTCCTCGTATTCGGCATTATGCGAGTCTGGGGACAGTATCAACGTGTTTGCACCGCGATACAGGCGGCGCATTACGTAGTCCGCTCCATCAATGCTTACGACCGCTATGGAGCCGTTTGAGGGGCGCTGCTCTGGGTCTATGAGGATATAGCAGCCCTCGGGATAGACGTTATCCATGCAGTCTCCCTCCACCTGTAGGAAGTAGCCCTGCGGGTGGCGATGGATGATTTCATATGGAACGGGTATTGCGTCCTGCAATACATCGGGCTCCTGGGCTTTCCCAGCGTGGACGCGGCCTAGTAGGGGAGCGTAGGCGGGTTTGGGTGTGGCGGGCTTGATCGCATTGGACGGTGGAAGCTCATCAGCGATGATATCTGCCGTTGAAACGCCAAGTGCGCCAGCGAGAAGCTGGACGTTACCCATGCGCGGCGTAGTCCATCCACGTTCCCATTGCGTAATGGTCGAACGCGATACATCAACCATCTTTCCGAGCTGTTCTTGGGTCAGTCCGCGCTGCTCACGCAAGCGTCTGATGTTTGCGCCAGTGCTCATTTAAACTCCCCTCGCGTTAACTTTTTCTCACATTTTAGTTTGTTTTGCTTGACACGACAATGTTTGTTTAGCTAACATGCAAGGCGTTGAAAGGAGGAACATGCAAACGCTTAAAGAAGCCCGCGAGCGCAAGGGCGTTAAACAGGTGGCAGTAGCCGACTACCTAGGGGTAGCTCGGCAAACCTACGCCAACTATGAGCAAAATCAAGAGCAAATGAGTATCGAGCAGGCCAAAGCCGTCTGTAAGTTTCTCGGCGTTGATGTGGCCGATATTTTTTTGCCTATCGATGTTTGTTAGACAAACATTGAGTTTGTAACCAACCACTTATTTACCAACTGCGTTTCGCACGCGCCGCACTGGCGATTCACGAACCTCTCTACGTGAACATGCCTCCTGCGATCGGGCCAACCACACTCGCCAGTACGGTGCGAGCGGGACGCAAAGGGAGATAGCGCCCCTTGAGAACCGCATAGAGCCTTTGCCGATGCCCTGCAAGGTATCGGAAGGAAGGACAGCGCAATACGCGAGTCTAGCCGGAGCTGGCTAGGCGAAACCAAGATTCCAGCCTACGGGCTGGCGGTAAGCGTGGAGAGCCGTAGCGCGGTAGGAAATGACCGCGTATCCCACGCATGTAAACCCCATACACGCCCCAGCGTCACGTGGTGCGTATCCGCGAATCAAGACATCGTAAGTTCTCGATTTGTTCTCAGTCCCCCTATAAGCAACAGGATACGTACCGCATGGCGCTGGGGCGCACTTATAGAACCGCGAACGCGGTGCTGCCGTGTCACAAGGAAATGTGTACAGCCCTTTTGATTGCGTACCTAGGCAGTACCGCGCTGGCGGCTCTAGGAGGTGAAACATGGAAGAGATCCAAAGTCGAGCGCTGCAATTCGCTATAGCCGCCGGGCTGAAACCACAAATGGCGTACACGGTTCGTCAGACGGCGCTCTATTCGGGCGTGCCGCGCTCCACCTTGTATGCGGAGCATCGGGCAGGACGCTTGAAGTTCAAGACATACGGAAAGCGCAACGCGCTAATCAGCGTGAGCGAGTTCGACCGCTGGATGAATGAAAACTAAAAAAGCCGTCCCGAGCTAGCAACAAGGAAACGGCTTTAAGACCCGACAGAAAGGAGGTCTCAAATGGATTATATCAGCTCGCTGGCGCTGGCGGCGCTCGATAGGGTCAGGTGGTGGTGGAGCAGGCAGAGCGAACGAAAACAAAGCGTTATATGCGCCGTCGTTCTGCTCTTACTTCTCGCTATCGCCGGGCGAATCGAGGGCACCGCGCCAAGCGGCATGTACTACTAGGAGGGTCATGTCGTTTTTCGGATGGACTGCGGAGCAGAGGGGCGGCGTTTGGTACGCCCGTAAGTTGGTGGACGGCGGCAATTACGGCTCCACTGGTGCGGTGTGGGTGCGCAAGGCGATTACGGGTCTCGGTCGTGACGCTAGCAAGCGCGATGCCGAGCGAGGAATCATGCGCATGTACCGCGCGGGGGTGCTGAACTAATGCCGAAGCGCACGACGAGCTATCGTGTTGATTCTGTGGAACGTGCGCGAGTTGTTAAGCGTGCGCGTAACAAGTCCACCTACTTTTGGCGCGATGCCGAGGACAGGTATATATCCCAGCACCGCACCGATGGATACGTGCTTATTTCCGAAGGTCTAAAGGGCATGGGCTACTACCGAAGCCCCGAAGCCGTGAGGATGCACGCTTATAGGTGTCTGAAATTCCCGCTAAGCAAATACCCCGAGCACGGCGTGCGCAAGTGCGTCGAGTGCGGATGTTACGACGCTCGCCCCGGCACGATGGCTGGCAGGGCTGGCTTCTGCCCCACCTGCTGGACTAAGCGCAAGGCTCAGGCAATGCGCGAGGGGAGAAGCGAACGCGCCGCCGAATCGGAATATCAGCGCGAGAAGAAGAAGCGCAGGAAACGGGACGAATAGCCCCAACGAAAGGAAGATGAATATGAAAGTCTATGTCGTGAGCCAAGGGTACACGCCCATTGGCGTTTTCAAGGACAAGGAGACGGCGCTTGCCGTGAGTAAGGGCGCGAACGGGAGCCTTTTCGGTGGCGAAGACGATTGCCACGTGAAGGAGTTCCCCATCGTGTCCGAGCCTGTTGTCTGCGAGGTGATTTGCGATGCCGAACGTGAGTAACGAAGAGCGTCTGGCGGTCATCACCGCTTTCGGCAAGGCCGTGAAGCAGGCCGAGAAGCAGGTACGCGAGGAAGTTGACGCGCAGATGCGCGAGGACTTCATGGAACACGGCGTTACCCAAAAGCAGCTCACCGTGAACGGTCAGAAGGTTGGCACAATTTCTGCTCGCGTGACCAAAGAGAAGGTCGGCAAGTATCCCATGATTAAGTCACTCCCCGAGTTCGTGGAGTGGCTGCGCACGTCAGATGGTGGACTGGATACCCTCAACCGCCTTGTCTCCATCAAGCCCGATTTGGTTCTGGATGCCGCCGTTGCGGATGGAGAGCTGCCTGATGGTTGCAAGCTTGTCGAGCGCCGCGAGCCGTCGATGATGACCGGCACGACCGTCCGCGTGCAGCTGCCCGAGGTGGTCGAAGCACTGGGTAACAACCTCGGCGCTGCCGCTGCCGCGCTGCTTACGGGGAAGGTGGAGTAATGGACGATTTCAAAAAGGTCGCGGTCAAACTCTACGAGATGGTTCTTGAAGAGCACGCAATTCTTGCCGTTGGCGCAATGACGGGCTCTAAAGACATTGTTAAGTGCTTTGCTGATGCGAGCCTAAAGGTCAATGACTTTCTGGCCGAGCATGACGGCGATTTCAGAAAGGCACTGCTTGAAGTCAAGGCCAACGAGATGCTTAATCAGGAGGTATAGCCAATGGGTACCGCAATTCTAGTCCTAGGCAAGTCTGGCTCGGGCAAGTCCACCTCGCTGCGAAACTTCGCGCCCGATGAGGTCGGCATTTTCAATATCCTCGGAAAGCCGCTGCCGTTCCGTGGCGGGGCGAAGTTCCCGCAGGCGAACCGCCCAGCATACGCACAGATTTTCGATGCGCTTCGAACGGCTCAGGGGCGTTGCTATGTCATCGACGATTCGACCTATCTCATGCAGAACGAGAACTTCAACCGTGCAAAGGAGAAGGGGTACGAGAAATTCACGGAGATCGCAATGCATTTCCAGCAACTCATCAGCGCTGCGATCTCGACTGACCCCGATACCATCGTCTATTTCCTCCATCATGTGGACGAGGATATGAACGGCAACGAGAAGGTTATGACCATCGGCAAGATGCTCGATGAGAAATGGAACATCGCTGGCGCTTGCCCCGTGGTCATTGACTGTGTAGTTGAAGATGGTCAGCACTTTTTCATCACGGCGAACAACGGGCGCAACTTGGCGAAAGCCCCAATGGGGAGCCTGCCCGAGAAGATGGACAACGACCTGAAGGCAGTCGATACCGCATTGCGTGAGTACTGGGGCATGAAGCCCATCAAGGACGTTGAGCCGGATGGTGCAAAAACCAAGTAACGAAACCCTCGCGGAGATGGAGCGTCTTTGCGAGGGCAGATACCAACAGTTGATACAGGACGGTTGCGATCAAGACGTGGCGGCAGACCGAACCTTTGATGCTTTCAGGGCTTCACTGGGCGAGGTACCGCAATGTTTCGATAAGCGCGACCGCCTTTTTGAAAACAAGCTACGAAGCGTAGCGGAAAGGAAAGCACATGCGTAACGTCAACTGGGGCAGTGTGACCGCGACCGCAGACGGGGGCGATTTCAAGCCCCCCGCGCCGGGCGGCTACATTGCCCGTCTCGTGTCGCTCGAAGACAACGACGCAAAGCAGTATGTCGAGGCCGTTTTCGACATTGCCGAGGGCGAGTTCGCCAACTACTACTCGGATGATTGGGGCCAGAGCCACCCCTATGCCCACCACTTCTTCATGAGCTACAAGGACACGGCATTGGGTATGCTCAAAGGCCGTCTCGAAGCCATCCAGGCATCCAACCCCGGCTTTGACCCGTTCGCCGCGTGGGATGCGGGCCGTCTTGATATGTTCGCCAACCGTCTCGTCGGTATCAACCTCCAAGAGGAAGAGTACGAGTACAACGGTAAGGTCAAGACACGCCTTAATGTCTGTCAGGTCGTGCCCGTTCAGGATGTACGCGACGGCAAGGTGAAGCCCAAAGATACCAAGAAGCTCGACGGCGGCGCGTTGGACCGAGCCTTCGATGCACACGCGGTGACGGCTCCCGCGAACGTCTATAACGGCGCTATTCCGTTCAACTAATCGTGATTATCGAGGACACACGGCAACAGAAGTCCAAGCACGGCAACATAGAAAAATGGATGGTGGCCCACGGCGTGGAGTTCGCGCCTAGGGCTACCGCCTTGCCATTCGGCGATTACATGTTAGAGGGCTCCAATATCTCCATCGACACCAAGCAGGACGTTCAGGAGGTGGCGGGGAACATCGGGCGCGACCACGCGAGGTTCGTCCGCGAGTGCGACAGGGCGCGAGCCGAGGGCTACCGTCTGGTAATACTCGTGGAGGAACACCCCGAGTTCAACGACCGCTCGAAGCTGTGCCAATGGAAGAGTTACGTTTGCCGCAAATGCCGCAGGTGCAATCCGTTTGATCGCGGGAGCAAATGCGTCAAGTACCGAAGCAAGCCGATGAACGGACGCACCGTTGCCCGTATCATCGGCACGCTCGAAAAGGAGCACGGCGTTAGGTTCGAGTTCTGCTATAAGCGGAACACGGCACGCCGGATATGTGAGATTCTAGGAGTTCCATACGATGGATGAACGCGAATCGCGCCTATCCGAGCTGGGAAGGACGGCGCTCTCATACGTCCGCGCCGGGTTCGCCGTCTTTCCGGTCGCTCCGCGCGGTAAAGTCCCGGCATCGGACGCACGCCACGGCCTGAATGACTGGACGGATAACCCCGATAACGTAATCAACTACTGGACGGAGCACCCGAACGCCAATATCGGAATCACGTGCGGAGCGCCGAGTGGCGGTCTGCTCGTCCTCGATTTTGATGTGTCAGATTCTAAGGACGGTCTGGCTACGCTCAAGGAGTGGGAGACAACTCACGGTGAGCTACCAGACACGCCCATCGCCGTTACTGGCAGCGGCGGTAGGCACTACTTCTTTAGGACGGGCAGGACGAACATCCATCCATCCACCAACTCGACCTTGGGTGTGGACGTGCGCTGTGACGGCTCATTCGTCGTCGCGGCGGGCTCCATCCATCCCAACGGTCAGATGTACGAATGGATCGCATCGCCTTGGGAAGTGGACATAGCAACAGCGGACGATAACGTCTATGACTTTCTCGACTACATCCAGCGCAACGGCTCGGACGAGGTGAACGCACGCAAGGAGAACGGCAAGTTCTCGCTACCAGCTGAAATCAAGTCTGGCGAGCGCGATAAGACGCTTTTCCGCTATGCGTCACACCTCAGAAGCATCGGGCGTTCGGACGAAGAGATTCACAATGCCGTGCTGGGCGCAAACTTCATGCGGTGCAAGCCGCCCATGGACTCACGCGATATTGACCGTATCGTAAAGAGCGCGTGCAAATATGAGCAGGGCGGCGGCATCGGATACAAACCAAGTGACGATGGGCGCACCGTTGGCGCACCGGAGCATTCCAGTGGCGGTAGCGGAGGGGCGGCACCGCGCGGCAAGCGCGGCGGCATCCTCACCAACGAGCTTGCCAAGATGGTAATGTCCGAGAACCACGCAAGAAAAATCGACGGCGCACCCGCCGTATGGATGGGTCGTAAGTGGGAGTTTGGAACACGCGCCATAAACCGATGCACGCTCAACCTAGCCGACGATGCAAAAAAGCAGGACAAATCGGAAGTCGCCAGCTACATCATGGACATGGCACCGAGCGTGACCAGCGACCGCGAGTTCGACGGCGGCTATTACGTTCAGTTCGCCAACTGCACCTATGACGTGCTGGAAGAACGCGAGGTCGAACCAGACCCATCCATGTACATCATCGCAACCCTACCCGTCAACCTGAACTTTAGCGTTGGGCGCAACGCCGCCGATGAGTTCTTGGAATCCATCAGCAACGGCGATAGCGCAACGCTGCTGGCAATGCAGGAGGTCATAGGCGCTTGCATGTGCTCACGGCGCGTGCTTAGCCAATCGCCCATGCTCATAGGCAAGGCGGGCGGCGCGAGCGGCAAGGCGAGCAACGGCAAATCGACCTACCTGAATTGGCTGAGATCTATCCTCGGAACCGAGAACACGTCAAGTCTGGACATTGCAACCTTGGGCCAGCGGTTTCAGGCGGGGCGCGTGGTCGGCAAGCTGGCTAACCTCGGTGACGATATCCCAGACGGCTTTCTGCGCGGGGACGAGCTTTCCATGTTCAAGAAGCTGGTCACTGGCGATGCTATCTACACGGACGTTAAGAACGGCAATGGCTACGAGTTTCGCCCGAGCGCTTCAATGGTGTTCTCCATGAACTCGGTTCCGCGCCTTTCTGATACCACGGATGGCATCTTCAGGCGTTTGGCGTTCATCCCGTTTCGTAAGCGGTTTTCGCCGGGTACGGAGGGTTACGATCCGCACATCGCCGAGAAGCTATCAAAGCCGGAAGTCCTAGAGCGCGGGGCACTGCTGGGGCTTATGGTGCTGGGTGACTTGATTAGGCGCGGCACGCTCACCACCATCCCCGATATGGCGGCAGAGGTGGAAGAAGTCAGAATGAACAACGATTCGGTTGTCCGTTGGCTTGCGGACTGCGGAATCACTGCTGAACAGCTTGATGGCAGGCCGATTGAATCTGTTTACAACGAATACAAACAGTGGTGCGAGGACAGCGGTGAACGCTCACCGTTCGCACGTAGAACATGGACTTCTAAGGTTCGAGAATCTGTCACGTTTGTCACGTTTGGAAGTGGGGCGACGCTCGAAAGCAAGTCCGTCCGTCCGCTCAATTCTACGAAAACAGTACGCACGTTCGTTATTTGTCACGTTTGAGTGCGTTTTGTCACGTTCTGAAAATCTCAAACGTGACACATATTTCCGCAGGTCAAACACCATTTGTCACGTTGTCACGTTCAAATCGCCGCCAATCCTTAACTTCTAAAAGTTAAAAAAGGATATAGAGATAAAAGAAAACGCGCGCGCGAGAAACGTGACAACGTGACAAGCCCCAACAACTCAATAGAAAAGGAGTTCGTATGAACAAGTACGTTAGGTATGCCATGTGGCTAGCAAAGACGATTATCGCGGTTGCCGCAGTGGTCGCTTTCGTGAAGTACTTCGTGACCAACGAGAACGTGTATGTTGCGACGTTTGCAGCGTACACGGCTGTGTTCATGTGTTTTATGCTTTGCGACAGGCTGAAAGAACTGAGCGAGCGGGTAGCTATCATCGACCGCCGACAGAACGGGTTCATGACATTTGAAAAGGTGATTTACACCGAACAGCTCGACTGCAAGGAGCGCGTAGATAAGCTCGCCGACAAACTGAACGGCGGCGAATGATGCAGGACTACCAATCCCTTGCCCTGAGCTACGCCGAAGAGCTATCCGATCTGAAACGCCGATACGCAAACCTAGAGCGCCATTGCCGAGGGCTTGAGTCGAAGCTATCCAAGACGCGCGACCGCATGAAGATGTACCGCGAGCGCTGCAAGGCGTGGGAGAGGGCGCTAGACGATACGAACGAACTGTACAGATCGTTCCTACGTGAAGCAGGCTACACGGGCGTTGCTAAGGCTTTTGGCGTTTCGGTATGTATGGCGAACATCCGCAAAGAGGTAGCGCCGACCTATCCGAGCGCCGATTGCGAAGAACTAAGGCCGGAGCTGCTCAACAGAACAACCAAGCCAGTAGTCGTTTTCGATGAAGCCGCCATTCTTCAAGAGGTGGATAAAACCGAATAACCGATTTCCAGCGCGTACAGGGCGTAGTTTTGGCTCGACCCTACACGGACTAGTGTTTGGCGATTATCGCGCCATCAGCGCTGCCTTAGCAAGCGAGAACGGCATATTTCAGAAAGGAAGAATATGAATGTAATTGAACTCGGTTACAACTACCGTCTCAAACGCTGCGATTCCATGAATTGGGAACTTGAGCATTTCCACTTGCCGATGCTCCATGGAAAGCCAGCGTCCGACACGCCTAAGTGGATGAAGACCAGACGTTTCTACCAGAGCCTGAGCGCCGCCCTCTATGCCGTCTACGGGCTGGTGCTGCGCCAAGACGAAGAAGGCGCTTTCCAAATCATGTAGGCGCTCGACCGCGCCGAGAAGATTGAGCGCGATCTAAAGGCCGTGGCGGTCGATTTGACCAAGTTGCAGTAGCGACACAACGACAGAAAGGAAGAAACCAAATGAAAATCTATCTACCGAATGATGCCGATGGGAACGTTATCCCATCGAACGTCAAGGTAATGTACGAGAAGGACGGCTCCGTAATACACGTTGACGATATGATTTACCTTGCCATCTCGAAAAAGTGGCGCGTTCTTTCGGGGCCACTTGCGCTCGAACCGAGCCGACTCTATCTCAACAAGCCCGACAGCCTAGAGCAGCTGGCAGCTGATTTGGATAGATTAGCCAACGACCCGGAAATGGTAGCTTGCACGTATCTCAATCGTGACAAACAAAACTGCTGTGGGTGCAAGTTCAAAAATAGTCTGGATGACTTCGGGAACCGAAATTGCACCAAACCGTTTTTACGTGACGTTGCCACCCGCGTCCACCGTTTGTGCGGTGATGCCGAATGAGTGTCAAGGCCATAGACAACGCCACCACCTGCGAGCAGTATGTGGTCGCTAAGCTCAAATCGGATGAAGCAACGATTAAAAGAATGAACGAAACAGTCATGGAGCTCAATTGCGAGATTAAGAAACTCGAAGCCGAGCGCGATAGCAAGATAGCCAAGTTCATTCGTGAAACTGGAAGAAAAGAAATCGTCCATCGTTCACGAAGCTGGTCAACTAACGGCGAATCAGTCATTAGCGATGGCAAAATCAAAACCTTTGAGTTTTGGGCAAAGGGCTATGTCGATAAGTATCCATTCCCCAAGTTCATGAAACAGGACGAGTTCATTCGTGAGTTCACGCCTGAGCTATCTGAGATTTACACCGATTTGGTTGCTGAAGCCAAGGAGGAAGACGAATGAGTGTCGAGCTGCCCAAGGACGCGGAAGGCCGCGAGATACCTCTAGATACCAATATGCTGTACGACTGTAACGGCGCTTTGCGCAAAGTTTTAAGCTACACATTCAATCCAAGCACTGGTCGCTGGATGATAGAGATCGAGACGCAAATCAACTCAGTTTATCGCTTCCCGGAAGGTTATAGATTAACCCCGCCCGATAGCTGGAAAAAGTTGGAAGAAGACTTGAGCAGGGCGATTGACGTGCCAAAACCAGACAATTTCGACTTTATGACTTGCGGCTATTTCAATAGTGTCGGTAACAATTGCCAAGAGTGCAAAAAGAAAAACGGATTCGATTCTTTTAACTGCAATACGGTTGCATGGAAAGATATCTTGTCCCGCATCCGCAAACTGATGGGTAAGGACGAATGATCGACGAAATCAAATCAAAGCCGTGTCCGTTTTGCACTGGCGAGCCCGTGGACTTCGCCGATGATGCGGACTACGAAATGACAATCTTTTGGAAAGGCGTCGGTGAGCCTGTTATCCGCTGCAACGAGTATCCGTATAGCGTCCTCACGCCCAACTTCCAATCGCGCCGTATTTTCTACTGCCCAATTTGCGGTCGCAAGCTGACGAGGGAGGACTAATGAACGAAGTTTTGATTCCGGCTTGGTATGCAAAGCCCGGCAGCGATAGAAAGGTCAAGGCTTTGCTGTGCAGCGAGAGCAACGGATACGCGACGATCGCACTCGAATCTGGAAAGTTCGTCGTTGACCACATTGAGTATTTGACACTCGATGATGCTGCTGGCGTATTCGAGCAGTGTGAGTGGATGGACGGTGAGAACTGATGAAGCGAGAAGAAGCCAACGAAGTTTCGATTCGACCCGGCGACGTGTACGAGTACAGCTGCGGCAATGACCAAGGCTACGGTTACATGATTCCGGTCAAAACTTCCGGCGGATGGGATTTTATTGACACTTACCAACTTGATATTCCATCGCGAAAACCTGGAGAAACAGGCGACGACGCATCCATCAGGCGAATCATCGAGCTTGGCCACGGCGAGCATGATGGATATGTAAGCAGATCAACGTCAATGTTCTACCACCAAAACGCGTACCTCAAGAAAACTGCTGTACCTTGCGGTTTGCGGTTTGCGTTTAATCTCAACGACTATAACGCGACGTCATCCCGTGAATGCGAGAACTACGACGACAACGACGTTGTGTATTACGTTCCGCTTTACAGGGAGCAGCACTACAGTTGGAACTACGGCAGGTCGCTCGGACTGTGCTTCGTCAGAAAAGGCGCGGAGAAGGATCGCGTCAACGAGTTCCGAAGCCTATTGGGAGAAGCTTCCGGCTCGATTGTCTCGCCTTATGCGGGAAGTGCGGCTTCACTTTTGAGCAGAATCGAGGAGAAGCTCCGCGAACTTGAGGACTTGGGGCTATCGACGCAGAGGGACAAGGACGATGTCTCCTATCTCACAAAACGCATTGAGATAATCGGCAGATGTACCAAGGAACTCGAAAAAGTCAACAGGGAACGCATAGCTCAGCGCTGCGATTTGGGCAGCGAGGAGGACTGATGGACAAAAATCAAGCTGAAACCCTGTCCGTTCTGCGGCTCCACTGACCCGTTCATGTTTACCTGCTCAACATGTGGCAGCGATGAAAAAAGATACGGCTTCTATTGCTGGAACTGCAAGACAAAAGGGCCACAGGCATTAAGTGAAGAGCTGGCGGCAGAAGCGTGGAACAGGAGGGTGAAATGACAACCAAGGCATCGACCAAATACAAGGTCAGCAAAAAGGCAATCAAGCGCTACCTAGCCGACCATGACCTTACGCAGAAACAGTTGGCACAGATGGCGGGTATCACGCCCAGTGCGCTCAGCGCCCTTATCCGATTCCAGCGTGACATGCGCGTGGGTAACCTGTTCGCGCTCGCCGATGCAATGCGTATGGATCCGCGTGACCTTGTTGAGAAGGTGGACGAATGAGCTACGAGATAACCGAAGAAGCCCAGGTAGCTGCCGACTACACAAAAGCCGTTAGCAGGCTGGTTGAGGATCGCGAGGAATGGATTGACTCATATCACCCGGAGTACGAGAAGATGCCACGCGAACTAAGCAAGACGAACGTTCTGAACAGCATCCGCTCGGCGCGTGTGCTGCTGCTCAGGCTCTACAAGATGGTGGAGGTAGATGAATGATTACCGATGAAGAACGCCGCAATGTAGCGGCGAAGGAGGTCTAACCATGGCATACAGCGACTACGGCGCGTTCGTGTACCTAAACGGCGAGCGCAGAACCGACAAGGAGGACGTAGGCGTATACGACACCGACGAGGCTTCATTGCCTACTGGACTTCGCATATACGCGAACATCATGAAGCACTCTGGCGGCTGCGAGTGGTTCGAGTTCTCGCACCACGGAGTCATGGGAGACGGCAACGTCCGCGTCGGGTGCTACAAGCAGTATTGGCCAGAGGTCTACGAGTGGGAGGACGGCAAGGACAAGCCGACCAAATACACGTTCGATGACCTTTCCCGCAAGTTCGGGTGGGACGATTACGAGGAGTACGACAACACGAGGTACGCCGCCGACAAGTACGACAAGGAGTTCGACTTTTTGGGATGGCACTTCCACTTCTGGGGCGACGATAACGGCGGTACTCCGAGGTACGGTGCGACCATGAGCCGCGACGGAGAGACCTGGGAGTGCGACTACGACTGTATGTTCGGAGCTGGTTTTGATGACATTCACTAGCGACGAAGAGCGCCGCGAGATAGCCGAGAATCTGCGCCGCGAGATCCTATACACGCGCGGGTCACTGGGCGATTGGTGGATGCGTCTCCATGAGGCCGTGACTGGCTCTGAGGACTTCCCGTGTCCCCAAGAGACCATGGCTGCAATCGCCGACCTAATCGACCGTCCTACATGCCGCCTAGACCTCACCGACGTTGAGACCCACGGAAACACCAAGGTAAGAATCTACGAATGCAGCGAATGCGGAAGGACTTGCGAAGAGATATACGGCAAGTATGAGCGCTGCCCGCATTGTGGGGCGGTGGTAGTCGATGAAGATTAAACCCGAGCTTGAGAAGCAGATTTGCCACCTTCGATACGCCATAAAGGATGCGTACGAATGCGATTTCAGGGGCGCGGCAGCACCGTGCCACTACTTTAAAGCGCTCACTGGCAACCAAAAGGCTATCGGTGCATCGTGCGCAAAGTGCCGCGCTGAACGCATGGCGGTTTTCGATGACCACAATATCGAAGTTGACTGCTACACCCTCATGATTATCGACTTCCTGAAAACGTTAGGCGTGGAGGTGGAGGATGCCTAAGACCAAGCGCAGGGTCTATCTGGTTGTAGACCGTGGCGGTGCAGACGATAACGCATGGCTTTTCCCGTACGTGGCCTTCGGCAACGTCAAAGACGCCATAACCTGCTCTGTCAAGCGCAGTGAAAGGAACAAGCGTTGTGATTACAGCCATTCGGGCGTAATCGCAATCGATCTACTCGTTGACGAGCCGACTTGCGAGAACGTCTACACGAATTTACCGGGCTATTGCGACAACGGTTTTAAGTGCTCGGTATGCGGCGAAATCGTCGAGGATTATGAGGGGTATCGCATAACGGGCACGTTTAACTATTGTCCGAAATGCCGTAGGAAGGTGGTTGAGGGTGGACATTAAATGCCCTTGCTGTGGCGAATACCTAGACCCAATCTTTTCCCGCATGGGAAACCCAATGTTTGTCTGCCGAAAAAACAAGCCCATCCTACGTGCGCAAAAGCACTACTGCTCGTGTTGCGGCTCGACTGTCGTAATCGTTGAGAAAAAGAAATAGAAAGGAACCCAACAAATGAATATCACCCGTCGCAAGGTCGCGTTCGTCGCGGCCTTAATTGTATCTGTCCTGGCTATCGTCGCGGTGTGCGGTCTGACTGGCTGCACCGAGCGCGGTCAGGTTAGCTACAACCTGTCCCAAGATGCCGACAACTTCAACGTTCGCCGCCGAGTGACCGTTATCAACATGCGCTCGGACAAGGTGCTGTTACAGATGGAGGGCTGTCTTTCCATCAAGACCGACCCGGAAACCAATGAGTTGAACATTATTGCCGAGCTGCCCGACGGCGAGTACCAGAAGCATTTCATCTACTTGAACGATTGGACTATGTACACGGTGGAGCAAGTCGATTCCACTAAGACCGACAAGTTCAACTATGAGTTCAATTTCCTGCCGCAGGAGCTGCCCGGCGTGAAGATCACAAGCAAGGAGTAGCGATGTATTCCGAGGAAAGCGAAGCTGCCCTTGTGTTGCATCAGGCGCTGAGCAAAACCCAGACCGTAAAAGACCTGTACACGCCAAAAGGGGACTGTAGAGGTTGCGGCGAGTGCTGTTCGCGCTTTCTTCCCATGAGCGAGTTCGATATGCAACGTCTGTGCAACTACGTTCGCAAGCACCACATCAAGCCGCAAGAGCGCGTGGCCCGAGGAATCGATCTCATGTGCCCATATCTAACGGATACCAAGGAGTGCGCCGTGTATCACGCACGCCCCGAAGTGTGCCGCACGTACCGCTGCGATAAGCATGTGCGCGGTGAATTGCTCGGCTTCTATGGATGCGACAGCGCGGAAGTATGCGACATGTACGCAGTTGCAGGCGTATTGGAAATGTCAAATGACGATTTGCGCAAAATAGCAGACGAGCTAGAAGAGCATACGGAGGACTAGATGAAAGTCTCACCCAATATCCAAGTGATTAAAGCCCATTTCGACAGCCCGAAGCTCAAGCCCTCATACGCTCATGGCGTGGGCGATGCAGGCTGCGACATGCGAGCCAACATCACGGAACCTAAGACCATCTTCCCAAGCGAGATTGTTAAGTTCGGTACTGGTATTCACCTTGCCATGCCGCGGGGCATGTTTGCGTTGCAGGCTATTCGTTCGGGATTGTCCATCAACTACGGATTACAGCTCGCCAACGCGCCCGGCATCATCGACAGCGACTATCGCGGCGAGATCGTGTGCGCTTTGGTCAACATGTCCACTGAACCGTACACGGTTGAGCCGTTCGAGCGAATCGGTCAGCTCATTTTCCTAGCGCACTATTCCGTGGCATTCAAGGAAGTGGAGCACTTGCCCCAGACTTCGCGCGGCGCTGACGGTTTCGGTTCATCGGGGCGATTCTGATGCCAAGCCAAATAGGTAAGCGCTGCGCTAACTGCGCATACGCCATGCACGTTGTTTCGAAAGCGCGTGGCCGCCAAAGCGAACAGATATTGGGCTGATGTGCCATCTCGACCCAGATAATAAGCAATTCACAAAGCCTTGGCGCGGGTGCGCCGGATGGAAACCAAAGGAGGTCGAGCGATGAGCGACCATCCAGAGTGTGGGCTGTCGTATGAGTAGATTCAGTCTATCGCCAATAAGACCAATAGCCAGAAGAACGTGTTCCGCAAAGCCGTCCGCGCCGTCGGTTTCCTCGAAGGTTTCGGTGCGCTCCTGTGGACGCAGGTTGGCCCCAACCTAGCAGACGAGGAAGTAGCGGAGTTTGAAAAGCGCGTCGCCGACATTGCCGCGTATATCGGTTTGCCGCCGCGTGAGGTCGATGCCGAATGAGTGGAACCAAAAGCCCCAAGACCCTAAAAGCGATGGAGCTGCTGAAAGACAAGTCCCTGACCGCCAAGCAGGTAGCCATGAGGTCTGGCGTGAGCGAGCGCCACGCCCGTAGACTGCGCAACCAGATGGAGGTGGAGAAGTGAAGTTTGATGCCGTCTGCACGAACATTAATTCAATCTATACGCAATACAGAGCTACCAACGGCACCATGCAGGTAAGACAAATGTTTGCCGACGTGACGTTCACTATATTTCGTAAACAGAAGAATGAAACGATCACTCTTCCGTTTGAGTTTGAAGAGATGCCGAATATTGGCGAAAAATACGAAATCGAGGTGCGTCCATGCAAGTAATGGGAGTGGAGCTTGAGGACAACGATCACAAAGTTCTAACCTACGATTCCGACTGCCCCCGTCACTATCTTGGTGACGGCTTTATCACCGCCACCCGCGCCATGCGCTCCGCTATCAAGCAGTGGAGGGACGAGTTCACGCACTCGGCAATCATCGTCTGGTGGTGGTGCTGTGCGTTCAAGTACATCTGGCGCTGTCTGTCCAAGGGGCAAACGCTGCCCGACATAGACAAGGCCATAGACTGCTTGCAAAAGCTGCGCAAGGAGGTGGAGCCGATATGCTCGAATCATTCTGGCTCGGCCCCATGCGTAGGTGATACCAAATGAAGTTCGTAGGATACAAGGTCACGCGCTCGAATGGAGTGACCTACCCGTCCATTTCGGCGGCTGCTCGCGCAAACCGCATTGCCGAGACCACGATGAAGCGCTACGTGCGCAGCGGTAGGAAAAGCTGCAACGGCTTCTCGTTCAGCGTCTCGGACAATCAGACCTGCCTAGGGCGCGATCACCTGAGCGAGCCTGCCGTTTGCCCCATGTGCGGCAGAAACACGTACAACGTGACTGGTTTCTGTCAGTACTGCTACCGTGACGTGCGAGCACTCAACCGCAAGGAGGATGCATACAGAGCGGCTAGCGTCTATGCCTAGCTCGATGTGCCCCATATGCGGCAAGCCCTACTCGGGCTCGTCTTGTCCACGCTGCAAACGTGTCTCTCGTTCGTCTCGCTCGCACTCAAAGCGCTCCCAGAGCCAAGAGAAAGCCCGCAAGCAGATGAACCCGTGGCGCTCGGAATATTCCAAATCGGAATACAAGACCGCCCGTCAAATCGCAATTCAGCGCACTGGTGGACGTTGCGCGGCGTGCGGCAAGGTGTGCGCCAAGCGTCGCGGTTCGTCCTGGCTATTGAGCGGCGCTGGCGTTCACCATATTCGCCCCCTCTCACAGGGTGGAGGGAACGGAGCCGACAACCTCGTGCTGCTTTGCGTCTCATGCCATAACCGAATTGATGCCGCCAGACGCGCGGCAGAAAGGTAGCCCACGTGGATTTGTTTATTGATGCCGTGATAACTGCATGGCTGCTAAGCGGAATAGTGTTCGGAATAATGACCGTTGCGTTTTTCGTTATCGCGTTCATCGTTCGGATTCTCTAAAACAAAATAAACCCCGCCAGACGCGCGGCTGGAAGGGGATAAATTGGTCGTTAACTCCGTTGTCATAGCCCTTGTAATAACAATCATCGTCGGCGTTGCGTTGCTGCTTATCATTAACGTTGTCGAGTTCTTCTTTTACGTCCGCACGGTCTACCGTCTCATGAAGCTGATAGATCAAGACCCTTGGAACATGCTCGACGCGGCTCGTGTCCTCGATGTGACCCCGGCGCAGGTGAGAATCCTTTACACAAAGTTCTGCGAAGTCCGTAACTCGTGGCGTAGCCTAATCAATCGAACCAAATAGCGTCTCTCGTTCGCCAAACAAAATCGCCCCCGCAGCACTACGCTACGGGGGCTTTTTCTTTTTCTGGCTTCTCGTTCGTCCCTTATACCTATTTCGGCGGCTCGATGATATAGCGCGTCTCGTTCGTCTCGCGGTCGATTAGAGCTAGATCGTAACCGTATGCGGCGGCTATGGTTGCCAGCGTCTCAATCCTCACGTTATTCCGCGCTGCCGTGTTGGTTACGTAGGAGCGATTTAAGCCTAGCTCGCGGCTAATATCCGTGGCGGTTTTGTCGCTGTCGTTCATAAGCGCCTTTAGCACCTCGCTATGGCTCACGCGCTTCGTTTCGTTCTCCATGGTTCCCTCTCGTTCTATGCGCTCCTGCGGCGCCTCTTCTTCGGCTTCGGTAGCGTGTCCTCGCGCTTGCATCGGTCGTAAACGTCGAGCGCCCACCAGCCCCAAGCATCGGCCCAGACTTCGGCGTCCTCGTCCATGCGTAATAGCCCGGCTACGATCTCGCGCTCGATATCGCCGCTCCATGTGAGTTCGGGGTTCTCGAACTGCTTGTGTTGCAGCAAGAACCCGAACGGATGGGTGGATGGGTCAATCACCACAAGCGACTGGTCGTGCTTGTCGGGCACCTCGAATATCTCAAACGGGGTGACCTCTAGGTCTGTGTACCGCGCCACGCCTTTTTGGGCGGTCATGGTTTCGTCCTTTCTCGTTTTGCGAATGGCTCTAGTTTATCCGTTCGCATTGCTCGTTCCGTCCGTTCTCGGTAAACGGTGCGGCAGTCTGCCAACTCGGTTATCAAGTTGGCAGCGTGCCGAATCGTCTAGTAGTTGCTAAATGCTTTTGGCGTACTCCATGCAATGCGTCTTTTTATTTGGGCGGTACAGCTTGTGATTTCCATAAGCAGCAAGCATGAAATAACGCTCTCCGTCAACGTCAACGCGCTTGTAGACGGTGATATTAGGCCATTCGCCACAGTGGATAAGATTGACCCTGCCGCTCTTGTCCCTAAACACTTTGGTAATTCGAGTGCTTGCCATGTTTAGCGCTTCCTTTCGTTAATTTTCTCGTAGGCCATGTAATAGCCGTAGGCAAAGCCGATAGCCAACAGGCCGAAGGTGATTAGTGCCATCTTCCAGACGGGGTAGCTCACAATGTCGAAGAGATCTACGCCCATTTAGGCCACCACGCTAAGCGCCCACGCTTTGCAGATAACGCGGCGAAGCGCTTGGGTGAGCGCCCTTGCTTGCACGTCTAGCCACTCTTCGCGGCTGTTCGGGGGCAGCGCCCCGTTGCGCTTGCGCTTGAACTCGGACGGAGGGCAAAGGAGCCTAGCAATATCCTCGTCATAGACAAGCGAGCAACCGCCCCAGCTGTATTGATACCAGTCTGCCGCGCCATTTAGAGCAATGTGCTCAATCGCTGCACGCGTCGGCTCGACCTCATGCACTCGGTCTGCCAAGGTGTGCGCGATCTCTTCCGCGTAGACCTGTACGCCACGACCCCACGTCGAGCGCTCGGGCTTCTCGTTGCAGTCTTCCAGAATTGCCAAATAGAGCTCGTGCGTGTTAATCTTGTTCATGGTCAATCCTTTCTCATTTGACCAGCCCGGCGTTTGTGTAGTGGCTCACGCCGGGCGTTTTTTATGTCTTGTTATGCCGCTCGGCTCGCGTAAAGCTCGCCGATGTTGGTGGAGATATAATCGCCGCGCTCGCTGTCGCGCTTGATCTTGCAACGCTTGACGCTGTCGGCGTAGCCAATGCGGCGCACGGTAACGGACTTTTCCGCGACGCTTACGACCTCGCGGTTGCCGAACACCATACCCGGCTCAAACTGTGCAACCGCGCTCGAACGCTCGGCGTAGTCCATCGCGTAAAGCTCGGCGATTCCTCGCGCCTGCTGCTCGGTCTCGCATGGGTAGCTTTCGCCCTCGGGAGTCTCGTAAACCAGCGGCGTATCGCTCCATGAGATCGTGCCGCACTTTACGCCGTTCATCTCGACAAACCAGTGCCCGGCCTCGCCCTTCGACCTCGTGGCGCTCGCTGCTATTACGCTGCTGTCCTCGGTTACCTCGGGCATGGCCACGCGGTCGCTAGGCTCGACCTGCTCGGTCTGCTCGGTACCGGGTACAGCCATGCCGTAACGCGCCCACCATGCCGCTCGGTTATCCTCGCGGCGGCGCTTACGATCTGCCTGCTTCTCTGCGGCGGCAAGTGCCCACTGCTCTTCAAGCTCCGCACGTTTTGCCGCATGGGCGGCGCGATTGGCGGCGCTGCGCTCTGCTCGTGTGCTCATGTTCTCACGTCCTTTCGTGGTGGTTAGTCTGCCATCGTTTGCGGTGGCTCGTTGTGTGGCTACAGTCTGCCACCGTTTGCGATGGCACGTCAACAACTTTTTTCAAAACTTTTTTCCAAACCCAACAAAACCGCAGGCCAACACGCATAAAAAACTTTTAAGCCACGCCGCGCGGTGTGCGATCGTGAGCGTGAGAGCGTGGATACCAGGACGAACGCGGGCGCCAAAACGATCGCGCCTAACCCCACGACCGAGCGCGCGTACCCCCACGCGAACGCGCACACCTGCACACGCGAGCGCACACGCACGCGCCCATGCCCGCACGTACGCGCGCACCTGCGCACACGCGAGCGCGCGCCCCCGCGCACAGGGGGAGGGGGGGAGGGTCAAATCACCACACCACAACTGGCTACCCAGCGTCGGCCCCCTGATTTTTTTACGCGCACGAAATTGGAGCCTGTTACGGAACTGTTACGGAACGGGGGAACGCCGAAATACCCTCCACCGAGATAGTGGAGGGAGCGCATTTTGATTGAAAAAAGATGCCTATATTGCGGGAAAAAGTACCTCGCTAAAACGAAAAGGAGCAGATTTTGCTCCGATAAGTGCCGCGTTAACGCGAATAGGGAAATGATTGTTGTCTCTAAAGCGCCGAACACCATAACCGTGGACACCATAGCCAAGAGCGCCGTGATTATGCGCGGTGACGCGGCGTTTTTCGATGCTGCGGCGCAGCGTGGACCCGTGAAATACCGCAAGGCGTGCCGTGATATCAGCGAAACGGTAATTGAGAAGCTAGCGGAGTGGGGCTTATGAGGGGACGTAAGCCCGATGCGCTCGCGGTAAGGCGCGGGGCTAGCACTGCTGATATTTCCACCACTACCGCTGTGCCAATGGAGGAAGGGGCGCTTGTAAAGCCCGAAAACGTGTCGCTCGACCCGTATCAAAGCGAGATTTGGGACACGCTTGTTGGGACGGGCGCCGCTTTTAAAGAAGCGGATTCACCGATGCTTCAATCGCTGGTTTTCAACATAGCGATAGTGGAGGACTGCCGAAAGCACATCTATGACGAGGACGGCACCATGCGCGTCATCAGTCAGGACGAGGACGAATACGGCAATGTCGTTGCTAGGCCGAACCCGTATATCAAAATCATGAACGATGCCGAGAAGTTGGTCATGAAAATGTCGCAGGAGCTTGGCCTTACTAGGTTCGCCCGTGCGAGACTCGGTTTGACGCAGGCTTGCGGTCAGGCGGCGCAAATCTCCGTAGCGGAGCAGATAGATAGAGCTATCCGTGGTAGGTCGTGAGCTACCACACCCCGTTTAAGAAGCTGAGCAAGGCTGGCGAGTTTCAGGTGGAGCGCACGCGCGTTTTCGCCGAGACGTTCCTTACGTATGCTGGCGAATCAGATCTATGCGGCTGCCCATACAAGGTCACCGAATGGCTCATGAAATACATCTGGCGACCTTTGTTTGGCACTGGCGAGATTGACAAGAAGACGGGCAAGTTTAGGCGGCAGTATCGCCGCGCCCTTATTGGAGTCCACCGCGCATTCGGTAAGTCGCAGCTGGCGGCGTGCTTGGTTCTGACCATCGCAACCATGGACGCTATCCCGAACGGTCAATACGGCATCGTGGCAGATTCCAAAGAGAACACCGCCATGGTCAAGGGCTATATCGCCACCATCATCAAGGCGAACCCAACCCTCAATGCACAGTGGAAGGTCTACAAGGACGTTATCCGCAACGAGCAGACGGGGCAGGAGATACACGTCTACCCCTACAAGGAAGCGGCGTTGCAGGGCAAGCACTTCCACGTTCTCATCGGCGATGAGATTCACGTCTGGCGCGACGATGCCGTTTGGAAAGCTGGCACGTCCGGTCAGGCTAAGGTATGGAACGCCCTCACCATCGGCATCACGACCGCTGGCAGCAACCGTGACGGTTTCCTGTTCAAGCTCTACCAGAAGTTGAAGCGCGATAAGCACGCCTACGTGTGCTGGCTCGGTATCACAGACCAAGACAACCCCGCCGACCGCAGGGTTTGGAAGAAGATTACCGCAGCGGGCCGTATCACGATGGAGGAACTGGAAGAGCAGTACGAATCCGATAAGTTGGAGGACGGAACGCCCGGCCCCGGCTTTGTCCGCTACTACCTCAACCGCACGCCCATGGACGAGGTGGAAGAACCGTTCATGAAGCGCAGGGACGTGACGGCATGCCAAAAGACCGAACGGATGGAAATCGACTGGAACCAATGGTTTTGCGTGGGTCTGGACGGTGCCGTTCGCGGCGATACGCTGGCAATCGTGGCGGCTCAACGCCAAAACGAACGGTGGGCATACGCCGAGTGGTGTTGGGAGAAGCCCGAGAAGGGGAGTTCCGTTTACGATCTCACCGCCGTTGCCGACGTGCTGTTGGAGCTCGCGCGAAAGCCCGGCGCTCCATTCATCTGTGCCGACCCCGCGCGTATGCAGTTTCTATCCAACTGGCTTGAGCGAACGTACGACTTCGACCTATCGCAAGTGCCGCAAACGCCGTCCATCATGTGCCCCGCGTCCGAGCTTCTGGCGCGGGCCGTGTCCACTCATATTGCATCGTTTGGGGATACGCCCATCTTGGCGGCACACTGCATCAACGCCGTGTCGAGCGAATCCAAGGCATACGGTCGCAGGCTCGCGTCCGTGAAGCATGGTCAGGGCTCAAAGCGTATCGACGCTGCCGTAGCGGCGGCAATGGCTATGTGGGCCTACGACAACAATGAGGAAGAGTCGCCCAACGTCTGGACTATCGACGTATAGCGGGGGACGCTGGCGCGAATATACGGGCAACGGGGTTGGAGTTTCATCTTCCTTTCGCCAACCCCGCCCCCTTCCCCTTCCATTATCTCGCGCGGGGGACAGCGATAGCACCATGCACGCAACGGATAGAAGGAGCGTGCATGTCTCTAAAGAACAGAATTACTGCCGCCGCGTCACGCGCTCTGTACAGCGCTTTTAATTTCGCTGGCGTGCAGCTACCGCCAATCCAATACGACTTCGTGAACTATGACGGCAAGGACGTTTACAGCCGCGATGGCGCGAAGCTCGAAGCCTACTACTCCAATGCGTACCGTGCGTGCATGTTGGCTAAGGCTCGACCGCTGGCGGCTCTGCCAGTCCACGTATATGACCGCGTTGGCGGCGTTAGGAAGCCTACAGCCAAACGCGCCGCGCAAGACCTTGGGCATCTTTTGCGCACCAAGTGGAACCCGCTCATGTCTACGCAGGAGTGTATCCGCTGGCTCAACATGACCAAAGACCTAAAGGGCGAGGCGTTCGTGCGTGTGGAGTGGCGAAATGCCCGTATCGTGGCGCTATGGCCCATGTCTGGTACGCCCGGTATCGAAATCATCCGTGGCGGCTCGCACGTGTTCAACTACGGCGGCGATAAGTTCACCGCACCTGGGCGATACCTAGAGAACGAGATCGTGTGGGTCAAGTCTCCCATCCTCGATTCCGATTGTCTCCACGGTCGCTCGCTTGCCGAGCTTGCCGCTAATGAGGTCGGTTTGTCCGTTGACCTAGAGCGGTTCTACTCGCACATCCTGAACGGCGAGGGCAATTTCCCCGGCTGGTTGGAGACCGACCAAACGCTCAAGAAACCTGACTTTGAGAATCTTAAGCAGCAGTTGGAGAACGGCGGCGGTCTGGTCAATTCCGGCAAGATTCGCATCTTCGATCATGGACTGAAATACAAGTCCACCCCCCAGACCATGGTGGACATGTCTCTTGTGCAGCAGGAGCAGTGGATTCTACAGCAGGTCTGCCGAACGCTTTCAGTGCCCCCGCAGGAGGTATTCGACCTTTCCAACGCCACCTATTCAAATATCGAGCAGGGAGCACTTAATTTCGCCAACAAGACCCTGATGCCCGAGTGTACCGAGATTGAGAACGCTTTCAGCAACGTCCTTTGGAGCATCGGCCTTAAAGATTGCTACGTGCAGTTCGATATGAACGGCCTTTTGCGCGGCGGCTACCGCGATCGCATGGAGGGCTACAAGGCGGCTGTTTTCTCGGGCTGGATGATGCCTTCCGAGGTACGCGCCAAGGAGGACTTGCCGCCCGTGGAGGGTCTGGACGTTCTCTTTATTCCTTCCTCCTACAACCTGCTCAACGCCGAAACGGGCGAGCTGACCATCACCGCCACGCACGGGAAAGACCCCGGCTCTTCTGGCGAGGGTGGAGCTCCATACAGCGGGGACGGCACCGGCAACGCCATGAACTCAATTCACGAGGACATGGTGGAGCGCATCAAGCAGCGCATCTCCGAAGCGGGAGACACCGAGAAGACCCGTGCATTCGCAACCAAGGTTCTTAAGCCCTACGCCAACGCCTGCCTGTTGGCGCGGCGTGAGTACGACATTGAAGCCGATATTAAGGAGATATTCGAGCATGAGGGACATTAACGTTTACGGGTTCATCGGTGACGGCTGGGACGAAACCGATATGACCGCCACCAAGTTCGCCAACGAGCTGAAAGAAGCAAACGGCGAAGCGGTCACCATCCACGTCAACTCTGGCGGTGGAGACGTGTTCGACGCTAACACCATGGCTGAGCTTTTGCGTGCCTATCAGGGCGAGTCCACCTGCATTATCGAGGGCCTTGCCGCTAGCGCCGCGTCCTATTTCGCTCTTACCGCCGACAAGGTGGTTATCGGCGATTCCGCGCTGATGATGATTCACAACCCCTATTCCTTCTCGGGCGGCACCGCCGAGGACTTGCGCAAGACCGCCGATTTTCTCGACAAGGTTAAGTCCACCATCGTCAACCAGTACGTGCGCAAGACGGGCAAGGACGAGGGCGCTATCTCAGACCTCATGGATGCTGAGACGTGGTTCACCGCGAAAGAAGCGGTGGAGAACGGCTTTTGCGATTCCATCGTGGATATGGAGCCCGTTGCCGCGTGCATCGACCCCGAGCAGGCCAAGCGATTCAAGAACGCGCCGAAAGACCTGCTAGATACCACTGCCGTGGTGGACGGAAACGGCGCGGGGGAAACCAAACCCACAATCCCTGCCAGCAACAACGGTGGTAAAGCCGTGTCGGGAGCCGACAAGGTTGAGACGGGAGCCGTCTCGAAAACCGTGTGCGTGAACGGAAAGTTTTTGACGTACTAGGGAGTAGAGAATGCTTTCTTCCATCCAGATTCACAACAAGATCGTGGAGAACCGCGCAAAGCTCGATGCAGCCGAGAAGTCCTTTAACGCTGCCGAGGGCGATGCAAAGGACGTTTTCCGCGACACCATCAACCAGATTAAGGGCGAGAACAAGTCTCTTGACGAGCAGCTTGCCGAAGCCCTCGATTACGAGGACAAGATTCGTCAGGGCGGCGGTATCCCGTTGGCTGACCCCAACGCTGGCAACAAGGCTAAGTTCAAGCCCAAGAACTTTGGCGAGTTCGTGCTTGGCGCACGTGACGAGTTCAAGGGTTTGCAGATGGGCACTTTTATCGCCCTCGATGCCTATCAGGACTTCAAGCTGCTTGAGCACACCGAGACCGATTACTCCCTGCCCGAGCAGTACGCCCAGAACCTGCCGAAGCTGGGCATCTACAACACCCTGCCGCGTGCCGTCACCGACAAGGATTCCGTGAGCTTCTATGAGGCCGACCCGACCAAGCTCACCAATGCCGCCGCCACTTGGAAGCCCAATACCACCATCCCCATGTCCGGCATGGCGTGGACTCCGCGCTCCTTCCACACGGAGCAGATCGCAAACGGTATGCCCCTGCTTGAGAACAACCTTAACGACTACAACGAGCTTATGACGCTCGTTAACGGCACCCTGCTCTACATGCAGGAGCTCGCCAAGGGCGCTAAGGTTCTGAATGGCCCCAAGGAGAACGCCGAGACTGGCATTGTCGGCATCCTCAACCATGACGGCATCCAGAAGTTCACCAAGGGCACGACCGACACCATTTCCGATTGCGCCTACAAGATGGCTACTGACGTGTTCCTCACCACCGGCTTTATTCCGACCACCGTTGGTATGCACCCCTACGTTGCCGAGTCCGTCAACCTTGAGAAGGACAAGAACGGTCGCTACATCAACCAGATGGTCAACGGCAAGCTGTGGGCGCTGAACGTGGTTGAGGACTTGAACCTCACCGAGACCACGGGCGAGACCAGCGGCAAGAAGACCACCTACGGCATGATGGTCTACCTCCCCAACGCCGCCACCTTCTACACCAAGATGGGCGAGAAGCTTGAGATTGGTCTGGTCAACGACCAGTTCCTGCGCAACGAGAAGACCATCCGCATCAACGGTCAGTACGGCCTTAAGGTCACCTTCCCCAAGGCGTTCTCCTACCTCACCGACACCGGCGTTGCTGGTCGCTAAGGGGCGTTGCAAATGACTTTGGCACCAGACAGCCGTAAGCGGTTCTCAATCGCCCAGTGCACGGACGTTGAGTTCGAGGGCAACCCCGATACCGTGACCGTTCGCTATGCGTCTGGTGCCGAGCAGGTGGAAGTGACGGGGGAGGGCGGCAAGTTCACCCTTCCCCTCTCCACCATGCCCGAGCTACTAGACGTTTCTTGGCTCATGCAGGGCGTTACCGTCTCCGCCCAAATCGAGGTCGTGGCGGCTCGCTATTGCACGGTGGAGGACGTTCGCGCCTACCGAGCAGACGAGAACCTGCTCGGAACCGTTGACGATGCAACCATTCAGGATGCTATCGACCGCGCTGAGCACGTAATCGAGTCCGAATCGCACCGCGTGTTCCAGCCCGTCCTCATGCGTGGAGTCACCGACCGCCCGAACTGCCGCACGTCCTCGCTCGTCTTCTTGGGCGAGTTCACCGCGTCCGATATGCGCTCTGTCGTATCCGCGAAAGACCAAGACGGCGACCCCGTGAACCTGCGCGTTTGCAACCACTCGCTTCTGGACGTGCGCGATTTGGGCGTCAACAAGTTCGCCGAGGTGGTGGTGGAGTGCGGCATGAAGCCCACCCCGCCCGAGGTCAAGAGCGCGGTCGTTTCGCTTGCTGCATGGTACCTCACCGACCACGCAATGCCAGATAACGCCACGTCCGCCAGTACCGACCTGGGCTTTATGCGCTTTGTCGTTGGCGGCGTTGACGGCGCTGCAACCTCAATCCCCGAGGTCAACGCCGTAATCGAGCGCTACGGACTTCGAGACTTCAAGGTGCGATAGATGGACGCGAACCTGTTTTCAAAGTGCATCGAGCGGGTGGAGCAGGACGTTAAGGCGGCTCTAGCCGATATGGAGCCGCACCCCTACATCTCCATCGGCGGTGCCAAGACACAGCAGCCGTTCGAGGTTCTTGTTCGCGAGATCGCAACGGATTACTCCATCGAGGACGTTGTAACCAACACCTACATGGGCGCATCGCGCGGCGGATACTCCATCACGTTTTCGGTGGGGGTGGAGCTGTGGGCTAAGACCGCAGACCTAGTTAAATCCACCGCCACCGTGCAGGAGTGGATGGCGCGAATCATGTCCTCCATTGCATCAGACAAGACGCTGGGCGGCCTGTGCGACCACGCCCAGCCTTTTATTTCGTCCGTTGGCACCGCTCCATCGGGCAATTCATACATGGCATCCATCGAGGGCGGTGTCCGCATCAAGGCGGCTATCGACCCCGTAATCGACTAGGAGAGCAACTATGGCACTCAACCCCTCTATTGGCCTTGCCGCTATCGCAAAGCAGAAAGACCGCGACACCCCCGCAACCGCCCCCACCTTTATGCACGGTCTTACGGGCGGCTCCCCGTTCGGTGTGTCCCGTTCCATCGCCACCACCGACGTTACGTGCGGCTCCCGCGCCCCGTCCGATGCTCGCGTTGACTCTATCGATGTTACGCCCAAGATTGAGTCCCTGTGCTACCCCGACGTTCTCGGTATGTACCTGCTTGCCGCGTGCGGCAACGTCAAGACTACCCCCGTCGCTGGCAAGGGCGATGCCGCATCCGGCTACTACACCCACGTCTTTACCATGGGTTCCGTCCTCGATTACTTCACCATCTGGTCTCAGATTGGCATGGACGGCTTCACCCGCGCCGACGGCTGCAAGTGTGACGAGTTGACCTTTACCGCCACTGGCAACGAGCACCTTGCCATGTCCGCATCTTGGCAGGGCATCGACGGCGAGGTCGGTCTTACTTCCATCCCCGGCAGCGTTCAGGCATCCTGCTTTGGTGGCAAGTACACCACCACGGACTGCGACTTCAAGATTGACGCTTCTGGCTCCACCCCCGCAGCCGCGCTCGTCTCCGAAGCAACGTTCACCATCAAGAACAACGTATCCGGTCTGCGCTCCCTCGGTCGCGCCACCTCCCGCGAGATTGCCGAGGGCAAGTGCCAGTTCGGTGTGAACGTCACCACTATCCCCGAGAATCTGAAGGAGTACCAGAAGCTCATTACCGGCTCTGCGACCTCCACCAAGATTTCGGGCAAGGTCGTGTTCGGCAGCGTGTACGCCAAGTTCTATCACACGGACGACCCCAAGCAGACGCTTGAGTTCTCCGCTAACCACCTGCCCTTCACGGCAGACTTCCCCGAGCTTGACCCCTCCGGCAACGAAGCGGCTATCCAGTTCAGCACCGATAACGCGATCGTCTCCGGCATTGACGAGTCTCCCATGACCATCACGCTTGTCAACAAGGTTGCTTCTTACAAGTAACGAACGGTGGTCACAGATAACCAAACGGGCGCGGCTGCGGTCGCGCCTTTTTCATGCCGATTCAGCGGGGGAACGCGGCGCGATTATTCACGCCAAGCCGTTTTGAAAGGAGAACCGCAATGGCAAACGAAATCTTCCGATTTGAGAACCCCGAGACTGGCGAGGAAATCTTTAGGTGCAAGACCCGTCAGGGCGCACTCAACCGCGCCAAGCTCTATCTGTTTAAGGGCGCTGATCCCGTTGGCAACATGCAGACGAACATCTGGATTGCCCTCTGGGGCTTTCTGAGCGCCAAGGCAGCTGGCAACCCCGTGGTGGAACTTCCCGCCCCGCGCCAGATTACGCAGGACGTAGTTCTCGACCTCATGGACGAGGTGACCGTCTATTACGACTTCGAGATGGACGAGGACGGCGCGACCGAGGACGGCACCGAAAACCCTACGGCACCCTCGGACGAGTCCTAATTGCGTTATGGCGCTTCTCGGGGTCTGGCGTACGCGAGCTTATCGACCTCGCTTATGACTTCCCAAGCGTCTTTGACCAGATGCTATTCGACATGGAGCTGGTGCAGGCGCTCGAAGAAGCGAAGAACGGCAAGCCGTGGAGAAAGCCGGGGGAGTCGATAGGGGACGCGCGAGATCGTCTTAAGGCGCAGCGCGAAAAGGCGAAAAGGGAGATGGAGCAATACAGGGAGTGACCCTTGTACACCATCGAGATTCAAAACCTAGACGAGACGGTTGCCGCGCTCAACCTAGTGGACAAGAAAATGGCGAAGCGCCTAAAGCAGCGCATCGTCGAGATAACCAAGCCGACGCTCAGCAAGGCGAAGGGATACGCGCACGTGGGTTCCAACCCCACGGGCGCTTTCGCCAACTCGCTGTCGCTTAGGCAGCGTCAGAACGGCGTTGTGTTCATCTCTAGCGACCCGGGCGGCGGCGTTATCGAGTTCGCAAACCCCGGCGCAATCATCCTCACGGGCAAGCGTGCTGGCAGGCGTGCTGGCGTTCCCCACACGGGCGATACGCCGCGTGCGCTGCTCAAAGCAATCCTCGAAGACGAGGAAAACATCATCGAACAGGTTAATGACGAGGTGGCGCAGGTCGCTGATTTGGTGGGAGCCGAATAATGGGCAAAGCGTCAATCACAATCGCCGTAAACGCCAGGTGGAACGGCAAGCAACTAGATAATGCGGAAAAGGCTCTTCGGCGGCTAACCACGCTGTCGGCGGCTAGCTCTAAGTCCACCACTGCTGATTTGGTGAAGCAGGGCGGTGCGTGGGCAGAGCTCGGCGGCAAGATTTATAACGCTGGCGTTAAGACCGAGAAGGTCGGAAAGATGCTCACGCAAAGCGTCACCGTCCCGCTGGTCGCTATCGGCGCATACGCCGGAAAAACCGCCGTCCAGTTCGACACCGCCATGGCGAACGTTCGCAAGACCACAAATCTATCCAACGAGGAAATCGAGAAGCTGGCGCAATCCGCCCAGAACCTTTCCACCAAACAGCCCGTCACGGCTGAAACGCTGCTGAATATCGAAGCCCTCGGCGCACAGTTGGGCGTTGCCCATAGCAAGCTCGAATCGTTCGCAGAGGTCGTTAGTGGTCTTGATATCGCCACGAACATGGACTTCGAGACCGCTGGCAAGCAGATGGCGCAGTTTGCCAATATTACCCAAATGAGCCAAGACCAGTTCAAGAACTACGGCTCCACTATCGTTGACTTGGGCAACCATCTGGCTACTACCGAGTCTGATATCTCGAACATGGCGTTGCGTTTGGCTGGCGCTGGCACCGCCGCCAAGTTCTCGCAGGCTGATATCTTGGGCATGTCTGGCGCTATGTCCTCGCTCGGCATCAGGGCTGAAGCAGGCGGCTCCGCTATGACCCGCATCATTCAGGACATTTCCAAGAACGTAGCCAAGGGCTCGGATACAGTGGAGGAATACGCCCGTGTCGCTGGCATGAGCGCCGACCAGTTCGCCAGTGCGTGGAAGAGCAGCCCCATGGAAGCCCTCGAAGCATTGGTGGAGGGCTTGAAGCGCACGAGCGATTCCGGCGAGGACATGAACGTCACGCTTGAAAAGCTCGGCATCAACAACATCCGTAACTCCGATACCATGCGCCGTTTGGCTGGCGCTGGCGATTTGTTGCGCAATTCGGTAGACCGCGCCAACAACGCATGGAAGCAGAACACCGCGCTCCAAAACGAGGTTGACCAGCGAAACGAGAGCTTGGCATCGCGTTTACAGGTGCTAAAGAACAAGGTTGACTCTATCGCTATCTCCATCGGCAGGCCGCTTACCAACGCCGTTATCTCAGCGCTCGAAGCGTGCGACCCGCTCATTCAGGGCGTGGGCGACCTTGCCGACGCTTTTTCCAAGATGGATACGGGACAACAGCAGTTCGTTTTGGCAATGGTCGGTATCGCTGCGGCGGCTGGCCCCGTGCTTACCGTGCTTGGCAAGCTGGGGCAGGGCATTGGAACCGCTGTAACGGCAGTCGGTAAGGGCGCTCAAGACTTTGGCGTTTGGAAAGACGCTCTCGTCACCACCGATGGCGCTCAAATGCGTGCATATGCGTCTGCCGATATGCTGTCCACCAAAATGGGCATCGCCGGCAACGCCGCCGCAAAGGCCGCTGGTGGAGCCGACAAATATGTTGCCGCGTGGCAGGGCTACTACCAGACCTCGCAGCGTGTAGTCGATCTAGAGGGCAAGTACGCCACGGCTGTAACCAAAAACTCTACGGCGGCTGACAAGGCCAAGACCGCCGTTGACAAATATAAAGAAGCAGCCAAGCTTGCGGCATCGGCAGACGAAGAGGGCAAGGCGGCTGCAACCGAATACGCTTCTATGCTGAAAGCGAAAGCTGACGCAGCGAATAGAGCAGCTAAAGCATCTGCCGATAGCGTCAAGTCAATCAAGGACGAGATCGACGTTACGACCAAGGCCCGTGATACTTACGGCAAGATGGTGGACGAGTGGAGCGGCAGCACCAAGGAGACCGCCAAGGTCGCCAAAGAGATTGCAGACGCGAACAATAAGACCAAGACGAGTGTTCTTGATTCTGCCAACGCACTAAAGAAGCAGGCAGAAGCGGCAAAGCTAAGCGGCGGTGCCATGAGCACACTCGGCAGCGGTGTGAAAACCGCCGCCACTGGCTTTAAGAACTTTGCCGTCGGCATCGCAACGGCTATTGGCCCTCAGCTCGCGTTTGCGGCGGCAGCAACCGCAATTGGCGCAGCCGTTGGCTATTTTGTTGACAAGGCCGCAAAGGCAAAAGAATACGCCGACCGCATGAACAGCGCCATGCAGTCTGGCGAATCCATCATGGCTAACGCCGCCCGAAGCGCGGAAGGTTTCGGCGATGCGATCGGAAACGTCGAAATTGACGCTGATTCCGTGACGCAAAGCCTTATCGATCTCAACCAGTCTATCGGCGATACGTTTACTGAGGTGGAGACGAACGGCGCTAAGCTCGACCAGTACGTTTCGACCATCAATGACCTTGCGGGGAAATCGAACCTAAGCTCTACCGAGCAGTATCGTCTGGCTGAGGCCGTTAAGGGATACAACGAGATTACGGGCGATTCGGTATCTGTGACTGATGCTGAGAACGGCAAGCTGTCCGAAAGCACCCAGAAGTTACAGGAGAACGCGGAGAAGTGGAAAGCCAATGCCGAAGCAAAGGCGCTTTCCAGTGCGGCATCCAAGTATCTTGAACAGGAGATTAAGACTCAGGGCGAGCTTACCCTTGCCACCGATGCCTACAACGAGTCAAAGGCGAAGGGAGAGAGACTTAGTAAAGAGGCGCTGCCGCTCTGGAACAACTACAATAACCTCACCCAAGAGCAAAAAAACCATCTTGCCGACTTGACGGGTCAGATCGAAGAGACCAGCAAGCAGACCAAAGAATACAAAGACAAGATGGATGAACTCAGCAGCGACTATACCTCCGCAGCTGAAAAGGCGGCTTACTTTGAGACCAAGGCGGCAGCCGCACACGCTGGCCTAGACGAAGCAGCCCAGAACAGCGCCGCTAAAATCGCTGCATCCATGGCGACGATGGGCGATAGCGTCACTAAGGCTATGGACTCAGCTGGTATCAACGTGACTGATTTTGCCGTTAAGCTGCAAGAAGCTGGCGTATCGTCCGAGCAGCTTAACAACATCAGTAGTTCTAACTTCGCATCCATGGTAGCCAGCTGTGGCGGCAACATTGATACGCTCATATCAATGATTCAGAACTACAACAACACCAAGACCGAGGACAAGCACTCCACCGCTAGTGCGAACGGCAATGTGGTGGATGGTAGCGCCACGAATGAGGTTAACAAGTTCAAGGATTCCGATTCAAAGCGCAAGGACAAAAAGACTAACCATGTTGCGGCTGGCAGCGCGGTAAATGGCGAGGGTACCCGGGGCGCAAATACCTTTACGCAAGCTGTAAACAAAATCCCAACCAGCCATAAGACGCATATCTCCGCCAGTTCCGATACCAGCGCGATCACATCCTTCACGAGCGCACTGAGCAGCATCCCCAGAAACGTCACCACGTTTGTAAATCAGATTATCTCGAAGCACCATAACGCCGCAGGCGGTATCCGACCCCACGCGGCAGGCGGCATGATGCTGCGCTATCACGCCAACGGCGCTATTGCGAATCGCCCTGGGGCTGGCGTGCCGCTGGATATCGTCGGTGAAGCAGGCGCGGAAGCAATCGTCCCGTTGACCAACCGCAAGTACTCGCGCCCGTTCGCACGCACCATCGCCGAGCAGATGAAGCAGGTGGGCGGCGGCGTGTCCTCGCAGGTGGTCAACAATTACACCCTCAACATCGACGGCTCCACCATTCGCGGCAACGATCGCGCCAAGGAGCTTATCGAAGCCCTCGTGAGCGAGCTGATTTAACCGAAACGGGGGACTAATGCCATATCTACTTCTTTGATGAAACAAGGAGGTAGGTATGGCTTTAGGTAATTACGTTTCTGGCAACAGTAACGGTAAGTACAACTGGTGCTCCTACATTGACATTTGGGAAAACGCGCACGCTTCTAACGATGATAAAACGTCTCTCCATATCGAGCTTGGCTACTGGACGCGCTACGCAATCGACGTTTACGCGAGCGGACACCTAGACCCGAACGATACCAACTGGAGCGGTTCGCTACAGTCATGGAACAACAGCGATTGGGTGAAGATCGCAGCTACGTCTACCGATGTTGACGTGTGGCGCGGTGAAAACGACCAGACCTATTCATGCAACGGCAAAATTTGGACTACTGGCGGTTTCGCGCCGGGTACGTCATGGTGCAGCGGTTCGTACACGGTCAAGGCGCATCCGCGCTACAAGCCCGACAAGCCGACTAACCTAACCGTGGAAAGCTCCACCGATACCGTCCAGAAACTCAAAGTCACGCTTCCCGAAAAGACGGGGTGGAAACTCTACGACAACGTAAACTTCTACCGCCATACCGACAACGGCGATACCGAGCAGCTATACCACGGCACGCCCGTATCCAACTACACCGACAGCACTACCACGGCGGGGCACAAGTACACCTATGACTGCCGCGTGCAGAACGGCGATAGCGACAGCTTGCTATCCGACCAGTCAAACGTGGTGACCATTTACACAAGCCCCACTGCGTTAGGCAGGCTTGAGCTAATCAAGACCGCCGAGAACAAGGCTAAGCTGAAGGGCTACGATGCCCCGCTTTGGTGTGACGGCTATCAGTTCCAAGTGACGAAGGATAACGGCAAGACGTGGACTAGCGTCACGCTCACGAGCGATTGGGTGGACGAGAACGCGCCTGCCGGAACCATCGCGTACCGCGCACGCGCCTACAAGCTCAAACCCATTAACGGCGCTGGCGATACGATCTACTCGCCGTGGACTTCCACCAATTCCATTACCACTATCTGCCCACCGAACGCGCCGACCATCAACGGCTTGAAAACCGTATACGCGGCGAACAACAGTAGAACAGCCGATATTTCGTTCTCGTGGGTGCCGAACCACTCTGACGGTTCAGCCCAGACCGCCGCTGAGATACAGGCAATCATATCTGCTGGTACGCTCCCGACTATTTCCATTCAGGGTGCTACCACCTCATACACGCTGACAAGCGTCGGTATCGGTGACTGCACCATCCGCGTTCGCACGAAGGGTCTCGATGCCGAATGGGGCGAGTGGAGCGAGTGGAAGAACACCAAGGTCGCAAAACTGCCGCAGGCGTACTTCACCTCGCCTTCGACCAATGGTACCGAGGTACAGAAATTGCCGTTTACCGTCACGTGGGAGGTCAACGACCCTACGGGCGTTTCGTATCAGAAGATAGAACTTATCAATAACGGCTATGGCACCATGGCGAGCATCACGCCGTCCACCAGCACACGCTCTTGGAACTTCGACAAGTACGCTATGCTGCCAAACAGACGCTCGTTCACGCTGAAGGGCACGATCCGCAACGGCGCTGGCTTGACGATTGAGTTCACACGAACGTTCTCAACCAGCTGGCTCACTCCTGCCGCCCCGTCCATCAAAATAGAATACACGCCCAACCTCAGCGCGGTTATCAACGTCCGCGCATCGCAGACCGAGTATTCGGTTGAAGGCACAGCCCTTACGGGGCCAATCACGCAGAACGAGGACGGCGTGCTGTTGTCTGGCAAGCTGACCATCGAGAACGGCGCTATCAAGCTGGCTAGCACGGCACCGTCCGTATCGTTCGATATTTCTCGAAGGAACCCCGACCGCACGCTCACGCCGCTGGAAACCAACAAAGGCATCGGCACTGGCATCATCGACCCCTTGCCGCCTTTGAATACCGATTTCGTATACGTGGTGACCGCACGTTCCGAAGCTGGCACGTACATCACGTTCAACGTCCACGCATTTTGTGACTCCGATGGCGATGAAGCCTTCAACTTCGGCGATTCCGCAAACGAATGTCTCCGCGTTGGATTTGACGCTCAGGCGAGCAGGAGCAAGAAGGTATCGGGTAACACGTTCCACTTTGCGCTTGGCAAGGGAGCGTCCCCGCTGCCCATGTTCTACTCCAACGACGATTTGGACATTGACGGCACGCATAGCTACAAGATCCATTCCCTCGATGCCTACAGACGCGCCGAGTTAATCACCGACAAGCCCGAGAACGCCGTGTGCTACTTCCGCAGCGCGTTCGGGCGAATCGCGCGTGTGTACGTGTCCACGTGGAACTTTGGGTACGCCGCCGAGAACTACATGCTGTGGACGATGGGCGTAAGCATGACCGAATGCGTATGGGAGGAACCGCTGCGATGACAGACTGGTGGAAACAGCGCACCGTGCGCGACGTGTACAGGTTCGTCCGCGTGTCCCGCGCAACTGGCAACGAGCTGGAAATGCTGCCGATGCTACGCGGCGGCACGATTACGCGAAACAACGATGTGCGCATCCTTGACACCGCCGAGGTCACGCGCGTGGGAAAGTTCGATATCGGCGCTGACCTCGTGCGCGTCTACAGAACGGCAGAGTGGAGGGGCGGGCATAGCGAGACGGTCGTACTCGGTACGTTCATCCCCGTTATTCCCAGCCGTAACGTCCATAACCGCTTCTCCACCGCCACCGTGAAGCTGTACGGGCGCTTGCAGGAGCTGTTGCAGGATAAGTTCGCAACGCCGTTTACCGTCAACAAGGGCGATAACGCGGTGGAGGTCGCCAAGAAGGTAGCCGCTGATATCGGACTTAACGTTATCACCGACCCTAGCGACTACACGGTTTCGCGCACGCGCGTCTACGGCATCGGTGTAGACCAGAACAATAGTGAGACGGACGATACCAAGCTGGGCATGGTGAACGACCTGCTATCGTTGGCTGGCTTCCGCGCCGCCAAAGACGATGTGATGGGTAACATCATCTACTCAAAGTACGTTGACCCAGTGAAACGTCCGGCTGCCTACTCCATGTCCGAGGGGCCGGACTGCAAGTTCGAGCCAGACATGACGGACGAACAGGATATCACCGAGATAGCCAACCATGCCGTCGTTGTCTACAAGGGCGAGGACAAGAGCGGTAATCAGACAACGTATGTCGGCGAAGCGTGGGATAACGATCCCGATAGCCAGTTCTCCACAATCTCGCGCGGCTATACCATCACCAAGAGCTATGAGTATTCGGACGAGCCCGTTGGGTCTACCGCCGAGGAAAAACAGGCATATGCCGATAAACGCGCCAAGACGCTGCTTAAAACAAATCAGTCAGCCATCAGGCGCGTCACCATGACGAGTGCCGGATATCCCGCCACCGTCAACGATTCACTTGATATCGACTATCCATCAGGCTCAATCAGCGGCAAGTTCGAGATTCGAGTGCAGAAGCTCACGCTCACGGGCGGCTGTCCGACCGAGACTGAGCTACGCCAGTTTGTGAGGTAGACAATGGATTCAGAAGCCGCGTACATGCGCTATCTCGGGCGCAAGGTAAAGCGAGGTATCAAGTCCCCTGATATGAGCTCATACGTCAAGCGGCGCATAGGCAAGGTCAAATTGGTATCGGGCTCCACCGTTACCGTCGATTTCGGCAGCACTTCCACCCCTATGCCCGTTGCTGGCCTACGCATGGTCAAATCGTGTTCGGATATCAAGGCTGGCGATAGCGTTGTGGTGGACACGGTAGACCATGTTTCGCTCGTCACCGCGATCCTAGCGTAGCGGGGGAACGTGAGCCGACAATGCACGCCGTAACCGATAGAAAGGGAGGTGCGCATGGCGGGAAACATCACGGCGGCAACGAACAGCAACGGATGCGTTGACCGATTCATTGATTCGTCTGGAAATGTTATCTACATCGAACCGCAGACGTACCACGCGGCTGTAGAAGCGGCTAACGCGGCGGCAGCGAGCGCCAACGCTGGTGCCAAGAGCGCGAACAGTGCCGCCAAGGTTGCTAGCGACAACGCAGCCGAAGCAGGGAAGGTGGCATCGAACTTTAATGCTGCCGAAGCCGCGCGAGTTGCCAACGACATTAAGCGCGGTGAAGCCACCGATGCGGCTAACGCAGCGGCATCCGCAGCGAGCAAGGCGGCTCAGTCCGCAACGTCTGCCGCCAACGCCGCGAACGCCACCACGAAGTACGCCAAGCCTTATTTCATGCAGCAGTATGAGCCTGCACGCTCGCAGCGAGTGGATGGAATGCTGTGGATTCCCACCAACGAAACAAACCGTATGGTGAGCACGCTCAAGCGATGGGACGCTGGCAAGACCGGAAACGCAATCTACCCAAGCAATACCACCATTTGCGGGGATACGTCCGTAATCGACATTGAGGGCGAGTGGACTACATTCAGCCTGCCCCGTATCGCCTAGAAAGGATAACAAAAATGGCAAATCTCGTTGACTACGTAAAGACTGTTTGGGAGAACGGCAAGACCGCTCTCAACGCCGCCCGAATGAACAACATGGAGCAGGGCATCTCCAATTGCGCATCCCAAATCAACAGGCTCGGGGATTCCGTATCCCGTGTTCAATTCGCGCAGGAGGGAACAGTCTTCCGAGTCTCATACTCCGATGACGGAGTGCTACAGTTTTCGATTACGGGAACGCCGTTGGCTGTCTGGTTTGACAAAAGGCGCGGCGTTGGCATCTGGGACAGCACTGACAAGAAGAACTACATATGCAAGTTTGTCGAATAGCATTCCGTATGCCGAGTGCCGAGCTTCTGGGGAGACGTTGTCTCCGTTACCTACGGCTCGTGGGGGTCGGGCGAGGACACTTCTATCCAAGTGCAATTCTGTTTAAAGGACGGCAAATCGCTTTACGTCACCATCTCGAAAGCAGAAGGCATCAAATTGCAGTACGGGACTACTGGCAATGTCAAAACACTGTGGACTAAGTAGCATTCCGTATGCCAGATTGACAGCGGGACCGGGACAACCGAGTGCTACGTGTCGCTAAATGGCAACGATCTCATTATCATGGCAAAGAACAAGTTGGGAAACTGTGTCTCCCTGAATTGCTATGAGAATGAGATCGTTATCTATGACGAGGTGTTGAAGAAGCGAATCGGCACCTACGTAAAGACGAGATAGTTTTCCGTATCCCTGCTTTCCCATGACATGTCAAGAGATAGCGGTACGGTCAGCATCGCATTCAGCTCTGCCAATCGAGCGGTCGCGTTAGTCATGATGGACTGCAACGGCAAGGGCAAGGCGTGCCTGTATTTCGTCTCGGGAATATCGAAATCCGCGATATTGCTCGCAGGGAACGGCAACGAGCCGTCATGGAGCGACGATGGGGTAACCCTTACCCTCAATTCGACCGATTGGAACAACGTTACCGTTATTTCTGCTGGAGAGCCGACCATCTCGTTTGCTTAGTTTTCCGTATCCCAGAAAGTCCCGCTATCCTCTATGTCTGACGGAAGGCTTTCTTTCAAATGGAAGTTTGGCACCGATATCGAGACTGGCCTGTCCGTCAAGATTGACGGCACCGAGGTTGCATTCATCGGTGCCGGTACGCACACGAAAGGCTAATAAATTACGGCATAGGTAATCTGCGCGTTCGAGCTTGGCGCGCTGGCAAAGCGAACGTACCAAGCGCTGTCGCTGTCGTTGTATTCCGCGACCATCGTCGTCTTGCCGTACAGCGCGTTTGAGTTGGTAAGCAAGACGGCGGTTTTGTCCATGTTCATTTTGCTGCCGAACATGGATTCGACCGCCGCGCGCGTGAGCAGTATTGCACGAGAATCGTGAATATCTGCGTACTTGATAACGACCACGCCGGTGCTGATTTTTGGTTGTTGGGATACGGAAAACTAACAGGTGTACAGCCGCACTAAAAAGGACGCTTCGCAGGCGTACGAGACTGTAATGTTCCTGCCGTTGTTGGCAACCTCAACGCCGCTGGGCAGCTTCGTATGTGTTGGAGTCGCACTGCTTAGCCAAATCATAAACGGCGCGTTTGTTTCCACGTTCGGGATACCCATCTCGACGACCGCGAACGTCTTGGTGTTTTCGAGCTGGAACGTTATCGATTTTGCCCACCATTCCAGGGATACGGAATGCTCCTATTACTTCGCACTCATGCTCCAGATGACTTTTTCGGTCTTGTTGTCGTATAGGGAGATTCCGTTCATCAGGATGCAGAGCACGCAGTCTGATGTCGGAGTTTTCACAGCAATCTGGATAGGTTGGGGCCTCTCGTAGGACATGTCGCCACCGACGGAGGCAGATACTGCCTGATTTCGAAGTTCCGTTTTACGGGATACGGAAAACTACCACGACCTGATGGTCGTCCTCTTGCCATTTAACTCGTGAGTTAGACTGCATTTTTGGTCGGTCGAATCTTCTGTCGGCATACTAAAGATGTAGGCGTTGCCCGGCGTGACCACGAACCAGATTTCGAAGCATGTTGAGAATACCTTGAAACCAATCTCAGTCATGTTTCGGAAGGTCACGCGGGATACGGAATCACCATTCCATTGCCGCCGTGTATGAATCGCTAGCACGTGCCACGACCGTCCTGAAACTCTGCAAATAGTGGCTCATGGCGGTATTGACCGTGGAGTGCCCCAGCGCCACGGCAATGTCCTCGATGGCGGCTCCATGCTCAAGCGAGATGGTCGCCCACGAGTGGCGCAGGCAGGTCATCGGCACGTGGGGCAGGCTAAATCGCTTGCAGAACGCGCGGAACTTGCGGGCGACGGCATTGGGGTCGAGCAGGCACAGGCGACCAGACCTGCGCGCCCCGCGTATCGCACGCAGGCGCTCAAGCGCGAATCGAGGCAGCTTCAGCTTTCGGTCTGACAGCTTGGTCTTGCATCCAGTCTCGATGACCTCGCCGCCGACCACGTGCAGGCCACGGCGCACATGCACCCATCCCGAGCGCCAGTCAATATCCTCGATGCGCACGGCGCACGCCTCGCAGCGGCGCAACCCCAGCGCGGCACCCAAGAGCACGGCTGCCTCGAAGGGCTGTCCCACGATTGCCTTGAGTGTCACGCGCTCCTGCTCCGCGGTGAGCGTCGGTCGGCGCACCGTGGGCTTTTGGGGCAGCTCGACCCCTTGCGTCACGTCCCAGATACGCAGCTGATGGCGGCGCAAGACCCAGCGGTAAATCTGGCGGAAAGTTTTGTACGCCTTCTCGGCGGCACCGGGCAGGTCGAACGAATCAACCCAATCCTGCACCTCCTCAAAGCTAATGCTCTCGATCTCGCGCTTGCCCCACATCGGCATCAGGTGGCAGCGGATGGCGCTGCGGTAGCCCTCCAGTGTGGTGGCACGCAAGCGCTTGCCCTTGTCGACCATGTACTCGGTTACGGCATCGGAAAACAGCATTTTTACTAATCTAATCTCTCAAAATCCCAGACCTAACGAATGGTAGCCCGCCGCGTTTCGTCTGGGATTTTTGCCTTTAAAACGCGCGGGGGACAGCGACTTGATACTGCCGTGGAAGGGAGGTGATGCGATGGACGCAGTAATCATCAACTCGGCTCTGTCGTGGTGCGTTGCCGCTCTTTTGGGAGCCGTTCTGGTGGCGCTGAAGCGGCTCTACAGCCTAATCCTTGCCAACCAAGAGGGCACCAAGACCCTGCTCCGCAGCAGGCTCTACGACATCCATGAGCGCACGGTCGAGAAGGGCTATTGCCCTGATGAACGAAAACGCGAGACGGAGCAGGTGTACACGGCGTACCACGCGCTCGGCGGCAACGGTGTTGGCACGAAGTACTACCAAGAAATCCTAAATGCGCCAGTGTGCGCGGAAAGGGGGTAATCGTATGACTACCGAAGACATTATCCGCAAGCTGACCAGCCGCAAATTCTGGCTGTGTGCCGCAGCTTTTCTCGGCAGCATCGCCGCGAGCATCGCAGGAATCACTACAAGTAACGAGATTATCGCCATCATCGGCACGGTCTGTGGCGTAGCCAGCGCCGCGATCTACGCAGCAGCCGAGCAGGCGGTCGATGCAGCCCGTCTCAAAGCTGGTGATAAGCATGACTGAGCCTACGACCGAGCCTAAGCGCAAGCTGCCGCTCCGCAGAGCCTTTGCCGTTGTCCTCGCCCTTGTGGCAGCGCTCGCCGCCCCGCTCAGTGCCGAAGCCTACCAGAGCCAAGATGCCTACGTGAGCAACGGTCATGGCTACCTCAACGCCCAGTACCTTGTTATCCACGAGACGGCGAACCCCGGTGCGTCCGCGTGGAATCATGTGCTGTATTGGCGCGGCAATGATACGTATGCCGTTCATCATGTGATGGAACTGGACGGCTCCACCGTGTACAACACCGTGCCGGAGAACCGCCTGTGCTGGCACGTGGGCAATGGAAACTACGCCACGGTCGGTATCGAGCTTGCCCACGCCACCAATGCCAGCGACTTTGCCAAGCAGTGGAATGAAGCCGTGAAGTGGACGGGCGATGAACTGCGCTCCCGTGGCTGGGATACGTCCCGCCTTTTGAGCCACTATCAGGCGGCTCGAATCTGGGGCGGCTCCGACCATACCGATCCTAACGGCTATTTCCGCCAGTACGGCAAGAGCTGGAATGAGTTTGTGCAGGCGGTCGCTAGCTACTTGGGTAGCGGCTACATCGCGCCGACCGCACCGACCGATGCCAATGGCGGTACGTATCAGCCCTCTTATTCTGCAACCCGTACCAAGTTCCCGAAGTCCACGGGCAAGAGCGTCAACATCCACTATGCCTTGCACAATCGCTACGGTGCGTGGAATGATGCCGTAACCAACTTCAATGACAGCAACAGCGAGGGTTTCGCGGGTATGCCCTACGGCTCCCACGACATGCTGATCGCGTGGGTGGACAGTGGCACTCTTCGCTATCGTGTCCACACCAAGGAGAGTGGCTGGCTTGATTGGGTACAGTCTGCTAACTACAACGATTCCGTAAATGGCATGGCTGGCATCTGGGGCCAGACAATCGACGGAGTTCAGATGTACTACATCACGCCGAACGGTGACTACAAGCAGGTCTACTACCGTGCTCAGGACGTTGCACACGCAAACTGGCACGATGAGGTCTGCGATGATGGCTCCACCTACGGCGGCGATGACTATGCTGGCATGTACGGCTATGCGCTCGACCGCTTGCAATGCTACGTGTCTGACGGTACCCGCCGATGATGGGCGTCGTCATAGCTTTTATCTTGGGCAGCACCTTCGGCAGCTTGATTTTCTTCTTGGCTCTATGCCTTGTGGGTGCTTTCCGAGACGATTAAAATAAAGGCGCAATACAAACCTCATTTGAGGTTATTGGCCCCGTTCCCGATTGATGGAAGCGGGGCCAATTTTCTATCTAGTGGTTACACCCGCGTCCTAACTCAGTCCATAAGTTCTGAAATATGAGGGTCTATAGATACCTTGCAAACTGTATAACTGCACTATGGAGCACTATGCTAACCTATGGAGGTCTTAGCGTGCGTAACATCCAGTAAGGATTTGTACATGCTAAGAGCGTCCTGCGCAGCGGGGCGCTCTTTTTGTGTAAGGGCGCGAACAATCACGCTCTGAAGCGTGGCGGGGGCAGGGGGCCCGCGTCACATGAGAAGCCCACAGGCAAGGGGCCTGTGGGGTAAAGGAGAACAATGACACTCGTATCCAAGACCTTTGAGCTGTACGGCAAGACCTACACCTTTGAGTCCGGCGAGCTTGCCAAGCAGGCCACCGGCGCCTGCCTGGTCAAGCAGGGCGACACCACGATGCTCGACACCGTGGTTGTCTCCAAGGAGCGCAAGAACTACGACTTCTTCCCGCTGACCGTCGACTTCAACGAGAAGATGTACGCAGCCGGCCGCATCCCGGGTGGTTACCTCAAGCGTGAGGGCCGTCCCAGCGAGAAGGCCACGCTCACCGCGCGCATGATTGACCGTCCGATTCGCCCGAGCTTCCCGGACGGCTTCCGCAACGAGGTGCACATTGTCGCCACCTCGCTCGTCGCCGACCAGGTCAACCCCTTCGACGTCATCAACGTCATGGGTGCCTCCCTGGCCATGACGCTCGGCGGCGTGCCCTTCGAGGGTCCGCTTGCCTGCGTGCGCATCGGCCGCAACGTGGAGACCGGCGAGTTTATCGTCAACCCCACCTATGAGGAGCGCGAGAACTCCGATCTGGACCTGGAGCTGGGTGGCTCCGCCGACTTCATCTCGATGGTCGAGGCCGGCGCCGAGGAGATCTCCGAGGACGACATGCTCGCCGCCATGAAGTTTGGCCAGGAGGCCCTTGCTGCCTTCTGCCAGGCTCAGGACGAGTTTGTCGCCGAGTGGGAGCAGGTCAACGGCGCCATCGTCAAGAAGGAGTACCCGCTCGACCAGCCCGTCGAGGAGGTCCAGGAGCGCATCTTCGCCCACTACGACGAGATGGCAGCCGCCCTTCGCGACGCCGACAAGCTCTCCCGTATCGGTAAGGTCGAGGCTCTGAAGGAGTCCATCCGTGCCGAGTTCACCGAGGAGGAGCAGTCCGCTTGGGAGCGCGAGATTCCCGTGGCGCTCAAGAAGCTCGAGAAGAAGGCTATGCGTACCATGGTCGTCGAGACCGGCGAGCGCGTCGACGGCCGTGCCGCCGATGAGATTCGCCCCATCATGGTGAAGGATAACTACCTGCCGCTCGTTCACGGCTCCGGTCTGTTCCAGCGTGGCCAGACCCAGGTGCTTTCCGTCCTGTCGCTCGGTATGCTCAACGAGGGCCAGCGTCTGGATACCATCGAGCCCACCGAGGGCAAGCGCTACATGCACCACTACAACTTCCCGCCGTTCTGCACCGGCGAGACCGGCCGCATGGGCAGCCCCAAGCGCCGCGAGATCGGCCACGGCAACCTGGCTGAGCGCGCTTTGCTTCCGGTGCTCCCCGACGAGAACGAGTTCCCCTACGCCATCCGCGTCGTCTCCGAGGTCATGGAGTCCAACGGCTCCTCTTCGATGGCTTCGACCTGCGGCTCCACGCTCGCCCTTATGGACGGCGGCGTGCCCATTAAGCGCCCGGTCTCCGGTATCGCCATGGGCCTGATCCAGGAGGAGGGCAAGACCGTGGTCCTGTCCGACATCCAGGGTCTCGAGGACTTCCTTGGCGACATGGACTTTAAGGTCACCGGCACCACCGAGGGCATTACCGCTCTGCAGATGGACAACAAGGCCACTGGTCTTACCTTTGACATCTTGGCCCGCGCCCTGCAGCAGGCCAAGGAGGGTCGCGCCTTCATCCTGCAGAAGATGCTCGATGTGATCCCCGAGCCGCGCCACACCACGCGCAGCACCGCTCCGCGTATCGTCTCCATCCAGGTTCCGACTGACAAGATTCGCGACGTCATCGGTTCCGGCGGTAAGGTCATCCGCGGCATCCAGGACGAGACCGGCGCTTCGGTCGACATCCAGGAGGACGGCACCGTCTTTGTCGGCGGCACCGGCGAGTCCGTCGATCAGGCTGTCGAGCGTATCAAGCTCATCATCAAGGTTCCCGAGCCGGGCGAGGAGTACACCGGTCGTGTGGTCTCCATCCAGCCCTTCGGCGCCTTCGTCAACCTGCTGCCCGGCAAGGACGGCCTGCTGCACATCTCCCGCGTCGCCAAGGGCCGCGTGGAGAAGGTCGAGGATGTCCTTAACGTGGGCGACGAGGTCAAGGTCGTCGTCATTGAGGTCGACGATCGCGGCAAGATCTCGCTCGATCGTCTTGACAAGCCCGAGGCTCCGGCTCGCGCCGAGGGTACCTCCGAGGGCGACGGCGAGCACTTCCAGCGTCGTGAGCGTCCGCGTCGCGAGCGCTCCGAGCGCAGCGACCGTCCGCGCCGTCCCGGCGACAACGGAGGCCGCAAGCCCCGCCGTCACCACGACGCCGAGTAACAGCCGTACATAAGCAGCACCGCAAGGGCGACTCCGGACAGGGGTCGCCCTTTTGCTTGCGCCCGGGAGGGCCGCATATGAAATTTCCTGCTCTACAGTCCTGCTCGCACGGAGAGCATATTAAGTGCTTTCCTTTGCGTGCGGAACTCGCGATAAACTTCATATGCGTCCCTCCCGGGCGCAAGCAAAAGGACTGGTTAGTGCCGCTCGCAATTTAGTTAGACAGTCTATTCAGTAGTCAGATTTCGGATTTGTAGATAGACGCTGCAGCATTTCCCCAGATAAAATCGACCAAAATTAACCTGTCCCTTATTGGCCGGTTTCCCGTGGGGCGGGCACTGATGAAGTTTATCGCGAGTTCCGCACGAACAGGAGGCCACTTAATGTGGCCTCCGTCGTGAGCAGGACTGTAGAGCAGGAAACTTCATCAGTGCCCGCCCCACGGGAAACCGGCGGGATAGACCAGTTCAGATGGGGCTTTGATGCATGGGTGGTCTGTTGTTGTGCAAATGGGTATCATACTGTAGTTATTGCATCGACTCTGCGATGCATGTTTGTACGTTCCCGACGGTCGGTTTGCCAGAAGCGCCCCGTCGGTTGTTCCAGACCCGTTTCGAAGAAAGGAAACCACACTAACCTATGGCAGCTAAAAAATCATCTCCCTTGAAGATCATCCCGCTCGGCGGCCTTGATGGCATCGGCAAGAACATGACGGTCTTCGAGTGCGGCGACGACATGGTGCTCGTCGACGCCGGTCTTATGTTCCCGGATGACTCCCAGCCCGGTATCGACCTGGTGCTTCCCGACTACACCTATGTTCTGGAGAACGAGGAGAAGCTCCGCGGTATCATCGTTACTCACGGCCACGAGGACCACACCGGTTCGCTTCCGTACCTGCTGCAGGACCTCAACAACAAGGTGCCCATCTTCTCGAGCAAGCTGACGCTTGGCTTTATCGAGGGCAAGCTTTCTGAGTTCCGCATCCGCGCACCCAAGTTCCGCGAGGTCAAGGGCGGCAGCCATGTCAACCTCGGCGGCATCTCGCTCGACTTCTTCTCGATGACGCACTCCATCCCCGGCGCTCTGGGCGTGTTCATCCGCACCAATCAGGGCACCGTTATGCACACCGGCGACTTTAAGCTCGACCAGACGCCCATCGATGGCGTTACGCCCGACTATGCCGCTATCAGCCGCTTTGCCAAGCAGGGCATCGACCTGCTGCTTTCCGACTCCACCAATGCCACGGTTCCCGGCTTTACCAAGTCCGAGGCCGAGGTTGGTCCCAACCTGTTGCACGCCATCAAGAACGCCCCGGGTCGCGTGTTCGTCGCGTCGTTCTCGAGCCACATCCATCGTCTGCAGCAGATCTGCGATGCCGCCCGCAAGTGCGGCCGTAAGGTCGTTGTGACCGGTCGCTCCATGCTCACGAACACCCGCGTGGCGCGTGAGCTGGGCTACCTCAACATCGATGACGCCGATATCATCGATGCCTTCGATATCGATAACCTGCCCGACGATAAGATTGTCGTCATGTGCACCGGTTCGCAGGGCGAGCCGCTGTCGGCCCTGTCCCGCATGGCCAATGGCGAGCACAAGACGCTCTCCATCCACGAGGGCGATACCGTTATCCTTTCGGCAACTCCTGTTCCTGGCAACGAGAAGGCCGTCCAGCAGGTCGTCAACAGCCTGGCCAAGCTCGGCTGCGACGTGTGGGATAAGAACCGCGCTCTCGTCCACGTCTCGGGTCACGGTAGCCAGGAGGAGCTCAAGCTCCTGATGGCCATGGCCAAGCCCACGTACTTTATGCCGGTTCACGGTGAGGCCGTGCATCTGCGCGCCCATGCGCAGCTGGCCCGCAAGATGGGCATCAAGGACGATCATATCTTTATCCTCGATAACGGCGACACGCTCGAGATGCGCGGTGGTATCGTCAAGCGCGGTACGCCCGTCGAGTCCGGTGTCGTTTACGTCGACGGCCTGCGTATCGGCGATACCGACCCCATCGTCCTGCGCGATCGCCAGAAGCTCGCCAACGACGGTATGGTCACGGCCGTTGCCATCGTCTCCCTCAAACACAAGAAGATCGAGGCCATCGAGTTCTCGGGCCGCGGCGTCTCGTTTGCCATCGACGACCAGTTCTCCGAGGATGCTTCCGCGTCCATTATGAAGACGATCGAGAAGGGTAAGTTTAGCTTTACCAGCAGCGGTTCCGATGCCATTCGCAAGGCCGTGCGCGATTCGCTCTCTAACTTTATCTGGAGCCGTACGCGCACCCGTCCGATGATCATCCCGGTCGTCATGGAGGTTTAGTTTGGCGCGCGGATCTGCACAAAACGCCAAAGGCAATAAGGCCAATAACCAACCGGCATCTGCTAAGGGTGCCGGTTCCCATCTGCGTGCCAATAAGGGCCACGAGTCCGAGTTTGATGAGTTTGAGCCCCTGGTCGAGCCTTCGGCCAATCGCGATATCGCCGGTGTGGTCATCGCCGTTTTGGCGATCGCGTCCTTCATTGCCGTGATCTCTCCGGCAACAGCGCCCGTGACGGCTGCGGTTGCCGGTTTCTACCACCTGGGCTTTGGTCTGGGCGCCTACGTGCTGCCGATCGTCATCTTGCTGTTTGCCGCCACGCTCTTTTTGGGTGAGGACTCGCCGCTCAACGTGCGCTCTGTTGCGGGCGGCGCTTTGGTCTTTATCGCCGTCGTCTCCATTCTTTCGCTGATGGTGCCGGGCACGAGCGATTCGTGCGACCTTATGTTTACGCCGCAGAACCTTTCCGTGTCGGGCGGCTACATTGGCGCCTTTATCGCAAGTGCCTTGCAAAACGCCTTGGGTAAACCTATCGCCATGGTTGTCTTGCTGGGGCTTGTCGTCGTTGGTTTGGTCATTATCGGCTTTTCGGTGGGTGGCGTTTTGCGCTCCGCACGCGATCGCGCTGCCGATTTTGCCGAGCGTCGACGTGCCGATGTCAATGCGAGCCCGTGGGGCGATGAAGAGGCCCTGTCTGTTCCCGGCGTCGCTCGTCCGCACCTGAGCATTTTGCGCCAGAAGGGGACTGACGCCGCGGTGACCACGGTCATGGGTGGCGATGTCGACCCGGTTTTGGATGACGACGAGGACGATGACCCGTTTGTCGACGTATCCGAGTCGGTTGAAGCCGAGCGGGCCAAGACCACGCTGCTGCCGCGCCGTCATGCCAAGAAGGGCAAGACGGTTCCCAAGCTCAATACGAGTGAGCCCGACCCGTCTTGGTCCGATAGCGAGATTGAGCTCACCGAGGGCGATGACGAGGACGACGAGGCTCCGATTGAGACCGCAAAGACAACTTTGCTGCCGCGTCGCCATGCAAAGCGCGGCCAGGTCACCGGACAGCTTTCGATGGAGGACGATCCGGACAAGGTTGACGAGTCCGAGCCGCCGTTTGCCGTGAACCCTGTTTCGGCCGCACCTCAGATTCCCGACTTCTTAAAGCATCCCAAGGTTGCCGATGCGCCTGCCACGAGTGCTGTCGAATCGGCTGCGGCTCGTGATGGGGGAGCGGACGGCGGCGCCGCAGATAACGAGGGCGAAGAAGAGGACGGCCTCAAGCTTCCGCCGCTCGAAATCCTACATGCCAACCCGCAGTCGGCTTCTGCCGCGTCTTCGGATAAGGAGCTGGAGCAGACCGCTGAGTCACTGCAATCCACCTTGCTTGAGTTTGGCCGCAGTGCCCGCGTGGTCGGCTGGATCGCCGGCCCCACGGTGACGACCTTTAAGCTGCAACCTGGCGAGGGCGAGCGCGTGAGCAAGATTTCGAGCCTCGAGGACGATATTGCGCTTTCGCTCGCCGCCCAGTCGGTTCGTATCTTTGCCCCGATCCCCGGCACCTCTCTCGTTGGTATCGAGATTCCCAACCGCAAGCGCCAGAACGTCAATCTGGGCGACGTGCTGCCCTATGTGAAGGGCGGTCCGCTCGAGCTCGCCATCGGCCGCGACGCCGAGGGCACGCCGGTTGTCGCCGACCTCGCCAAGATGCCTCACCTGTTGATTGCCGGTACGACCGGTTCTGGTAAGTCGGTGATGATCAACTCCATCATCACGACCTTGCTCATGCGCGCCCTTCCCGAGGACGTTCGCCTGATCATGGTCGACCCCAAGCGCGTCGAGCTTGCGGGCTATAACGGTCTGCCGCATCTCTATGTGCCCGTGGTGACCGAGCCCAAGCAGGCCGCGAGCGCTCTGCAATGGGCTGTGTCCGAGATGGAGCGTCGCCTGAAGGTCTTCGAGCGTCTCAACGTGCGTAAGATCTCGACCTACAACGAAAAGCAGGCTGCTGGCGAGTTTGAGCATTACGACAATCCGCCGCAAAAGATGCCCTACCTTGTCATTATCATTGACGAGCTCTCTGACCTGATGATGGTCGCCGGTAAGGATGTCGAGGCCTCGATCGTGCGTATTGCACAGCTGGGCCGTGCCGCCGGTATTCACCTTATCGTTGCCACGCAGCGCCCCAGCTCCAACGTGGTGACGGGCCTCATTAAGGCCAACATCACCAACCGTATCGCCTTTAACGTCGCCACGGGCATCGACTCGCGCGTCATCATCGACCAGATGGGCGCCGAGAAGCTCACCGGTTTGGGCGACATGTTGTTCTCCAAGGTCGACTGGGGCAAGCCCCGCCGTATCCAGGGCTGCTTTGTCTCGGATGATGAGATCAACGAGATTGTCGAGTTCGTCAAGTCGCAGAGTGAGCCCGACTACCACGAGGAGATTCTGTCCGCCGTGGCGCCCGCTTCCATGTCCATGGCTGGTGGCGGCGGCATTGTCCGCACCGGAGTAGCCGAGCCGCAAGACGATGATCCGCTCATTTGGGAAGCCGCCCATATTGTGGTGGAATCGCAGCTTGGCTCCACATCTGGCCTGCAACGTCGTCTGAAGGTTGGCTATGCGCGTGCCGGGCGTATTATGGACATGCTGGAAGAAAAGGGTGTCGTCGGCCCGCCCGACGGTTCCAAGCCGCGCGAGGTCCTGTTGGACGAGGAGGGGCTTGCCGCGCTGGAATCTGTCGACGCCGAGATGGCACGTGAAGATCGTGAGTTTGGAGGATTCTGATGGCTGCACGCTTTGGTGACATGCTGCTCGAGCAGCGTCGCCGAATGGGCCTTTCCATTCAGCAGGTCGCCAACACCATCAAAATCAGGCCGCAGATCATCGAGTTTTTCGAGACCGGTAACTTTGCTTCGATGCCGCCGCGCGGCTATGCGCAGGGCATGATTTCGAGCTATGCTCGCTTTTTGGGCCTCAATCCGCGCGAGGTCGTCAATGCCTACTTTGACGAGCTGATGGCATACGAGCGCGAGACGTCGCAGCAGGGCGGTCGTTTTCAGGACGCCGCCGGCTATGTCAATTCACGTTCCTCGGTGGATAATGGGCGCTTCTTGATGGTTCAGGGTGGTCGCTCAACGCGTTATGGTCAGCGTCCGCAGCAGGCTGGCTATATTACCGAGACGGGTTCGGGCGAGGAGATTCGCTCACAGCGTGACCGGTTCCGCAGTACGCCGATGCCCGAGGACCGTGCACTTCCCGCTGCCCGCGGCGTGGCGCGTGACCCTCGTGCCGGCTACGGCGACGGCGGCTATTCCGATCGCGGTCACCGTGGTATCTCCACCGGACGTTCTCGCAGTGGCTATGCGGACGCCGATGCCACGCAGGTGACGCCGCGTCTTCGCTCTCAATCACAGCCGTATGGCCAGCGCTCTTCGGCTCCACGTGCGTGCCAGCGTGGCTATCAAGGCCGCGGTGAACTTGCGCCCCGCTCGGGTCAGCGCAGCCTTCAGGGCCAGGGTGGCTATCGCGGCCGTTCCGACAGCAATCGTGGTCGTATGCCTCAGGGAGGCGGCCGCAGCAGTTCCAGTCGTGGACGCGGCGGTTCCCGTACTCCTCAAAACAACGGTCTCGATCCGCGTATCGTCTACGCCGGCATCGGTGCCGTGGCGTTGCTGCTGATCGTGCTCATCGTGGTACTTCTGCGCGGCTGCGCATCTTCGACGCCCGAGACCACGCCCGAGACGCCCACTGCTACCAAGACGACGCCCAAGAAGTCCTCTAAGAAGACCGAAACGGTCGACGAGGATGAGGACACCGATGAGGCGACGGATGAGTCGACCGATTCGGACGCCACCAAGACGACGGCTAAAAAGGAAGAAAACGAGGTAACGAAGGTCAAGGTCTCCGTTGCCAAGGGAAAGACCGCCTGGATTGAGGTCAAGGTCGATGGCAAGTCGGTCTATGGCGCCCAGGCGACTGGCCCCTTTGAGCAGGAGTACACGCCTGAGTCCTCGATCGAGATCACCACGTCCAAGCCTTCCGATGTCACCGTTACCAAGAACGGCGAAAAGGTCCGTTACGATACCAAGACCTCGGGCGTGGCGCGTGTGACGATCACCGTTCCCAAGAAGGAGACGACTGGTTCCGAGAATGGTGAAAGTTCTGATGGTACCGACACCACCGATGGTGCCGACACCACCGACGGCACCGATGCCCAATCCACGGATGGCGCCGATACCGCAACTGACGGCCAGACGCCCACCGATTCTACCGACTATTCGTACGATAGCTACTAAGCCGCTCGTACGCGAAAGGAAACATCATGGCTAAAGATTCCAGCTTCGACGTCGTGTCCGAGGTCAACATGCAAGAGGTCGACAACGCCTTCCAGCAAACCACGCGTGAGATTTCCCAGCGCTATGACCTGAAGGATTCCGGCGCCACGATCGAGCTTTCGAAGGGCGACAAGCTCTTTACGATCAACGCCCCGGCCGACTTTGTCTCCAAGCAGATTATCGACGTGCTGAGCTCCAAGCTCATCAAGCGCGGCATCGACCTCAAGGCTGTCTCGTGGGATGCTCCGCAGGCGGCATCGGGCGGCACCGTGCGCGTGCTCGGCCATATCGTCGAGGGTATCGACCAGACGACCGCCAAGAAGATCAACAAGGACATCAAGGACCAAAAGCTCAAGGTCAAGGTGACTATCGAGGCCGACAAGCTGCGTGTTTCCTCTGCTTCGAAGGACGCGTTGCAGACCGTGATCCAGTTCCTGCGCGACCAGGACTACGGCCAGCCGCTGCAGTTCACCAACTACCGCTAATATCATTCGAAAGGACTGCTCTCCAACATGGATACACCGTTGGGCTCCGTGCTCTACATCACCCTCGGGTGCGCTAAGAACGAGGTTGACACCGACCGCATGCGTTCTCTTTTGACCGCCGCGGGCTACGAGGAGGCATTCGACCCACAGGATGCCGATATCGCCATCGTCAATACATGCTCGTTCCTCGCCTCCGCAACGTCCGAGAGCATCGAGACCACGCTCGAGCTCGCCAACGAGGTTCAGGACGGCGTTCGTTCTTGTCCCATCGTCATGTGCGGCTGTGTGCCGTCGCGCTATGGCGACGACCTGCCTGACGAGCTGCCCGAGGTCGCTGCCTTTGTGAAGGCCGACGAGGAGGATGGCATTGTGACGGTCATCGATGGCGTGCTGGGTGTCGAGCGTGAGATTGCCGCCTATATTCCGCAGGTCAAGCGCACCGTCGAGGGCGCTGTCGCCTACGTCAAGATTTCCGATGGCTGCAACCGCTTCTGCAGCTTCTGCATGATTCCCTACATCCGCGGCCGCTATCATTCGCGCAATGCCGAGAGCATCATCTCCGAGGTGCGCGATCTGGTTGCCGGCGGTGTGCGCGAGATCGTGCTGATCGGCCAGGACACGGGCATCTGGGGTACCGACTTTGCCGACGAGGACGTCGCCGATGGCTCGCCGCGCAATCTGGCGCAGCTGCTGCGTGCCGTCGCCGAGGCCGTACGCCCGCACAACGTCTGGGTCCGCGTGCTCTATCTGCAGCCCGAGGGCATGACTGACGAACTCATCGAGACGATTCGCGATACGCCCGAGGTGCTGCCCTATATCGATATCCCCGTGCAGCACTGCGACGCGCGCATTCTTAAGGCCATGCGTCGCTCCGGTTCACGCCAGGAGCTCGAGGATCTGTTCCGCGACCTTCGCGAGCGCATCCCCGGCATCGTGATTCGTTCCACGGCCATGGTCGGCTTCCCGACCGAGACCGACGACGAGTTCCGCGACCTTATCGACTTTATGGACACCGTCGGCTTTGACTACACGAGTGTCTTTGCCTACTCGCGTGAGGAAGGTAGCCTGGCCGCCAAGATGGAGGGCCAGGTCGATGAGGAGGTTAAGCTCGAGCGCGCCCAGGAGGCCATGGACCTGGCCGAGTCGCTCGGTTTTGCCGCCACCGCCGCCCATGTGGGCGAGCGAGCCCAGGTAATCGTCGACGGTATCGAAGAGACCGAGGATGGCGCCGAGCTGATCGGCCATGCCTGGTTCCAGGCGCCCGATTCCGATGGCGCGGTGCATCTGGACGCCAGCGAGGCGTCCGTGGGCGATATTCTGACCGTCGAGTTTACCGATAGCTTCTGCTACGAGCTTATCGGTCATGTTGTGGAGTAGGAGAGCGTCGTGGCTAACGAGAGTAATAAGGAACTGACGAGTGTCTGGACGCCCGCCAACATCGTGACGTGCGTTCGCATCGTCTTTATCCCGGTGTTCATGATCGTGTCGGCGCTTTCTCACACGAGTGTTGCCGGTACGGATTGGAGCACCTTCGACGGCCCGCTCGCCGCCGCTGCCTTCATTCTGTATGTGATCCTGTCGTGCACCGATAAGGTCGACGGTTATCTGGCGCGTTCGCGCAACGAGATCACCGACTTCGGTAAATTCTTGGACCCCATCGCCGATAAGCTGCTCGTGTTCTCGGCCCTGCTGCTGTTCTTGGATTTTGGCGCAGTGACCGTGTGGTCCGTGTTCATTATCCTGTTCCGTGAGCTTCTGGTGAGCGCCCTTCGCATGGTCGCGAGTGCGGCCGGTGTGGTCGTTGCGGCCGATAAGCTCGGCAAGTACAAGACGGCAACCACGATGGTCTCCATTTGCGGTTACCTGTGCGTTTTTGCTATGGCCGGCTTGCACCTTGGCCCGGTGGCGCTAACGCTCGGCATCTACTCGGTGTCGCGCTTCCTGTACGCCGTTGCCGTTGTCCTGACCGTTATCTCGGGCGCCCAGTACTTCTGGAACTGCCGCAAGATCGTCTTTTCGGTCTAGGTCCTGGTGGGTATGACGGACTCTTTTGAGCAGATTTCCGCACATAACGAGGAGCTGGCGCGTGATATTGTCGAGCGCGCGAGCGCTCGGGGCGTGACGGTTTCGACGGCTGAGTCGCTGACGGCGGGTATGATCGCCTCGACGATTGCCGATATCCCGGGCGCCTCGGCGGTGCTGCGTGGCGGTGCGGTGACCTATTGCGATGAGATTAAGCATCGCGTTCTTGGTGTTGAGCAGGAGACGCTTGACCGCTATACCGCGGTGTCGCATCAGACCGCGCGCGAGATGGCGGTGGGTTCGCTGGAGCTGTACCAGAGCGATATTGCAGTGAGCGCAACGGGTTATGCCGGCCCCGGCGGTGGCACTGAGGACGATCCGGCGGGCACTTTCTATATTGGCTGGGCGCATCGTTCCGCCGATGGGGGCGTGCCGGTTGTGGACTCTGTGCGCTGCCACTATGAGGGCGACCGTTCGTGTGTTCGTGCCCATGCGGTCACGGAGGCATTGGGTCGCATTGCCCTTGTGCTCAACTCTATGGAATAGACGTGTTTTAAGGGGCCTTCGAGCCCCTTAATTGTGGAGATAGGGACCTTAGGCTCATTTGGCGTTTGTGCTGGTTGTAGATGTATTTTTGCCTGCCTTGTTCATATTTGGTCCTTTGTGGTCAAGCATTTGGTCAGTGTTTGGTCGGCGTTTGGTTGGGTTTTGGAAAGACCGCCTGCATATGATTGGCCTGAACGGTTGACCACGAACAGCCGTTCGTTTATTATCGATGCAGGTTGTTAAGAGGAGGGCTATTCATGGCCAAGAATTCAGGTCCCGTACGTACCGTTCATGCTCGCACGACGGGTAAAGAGCGCGATGAGATGATCGCCACCACCAAGGCCGAGATCGAGAAGAAATTCGGCCAGGGTTCCATCATGAGGTACGGCGACGGTGGTCCCGAGCTCGAGGTCGAGGCCATTCCCACGGGCGCCCTGGCCCTCGATGCCGCGCTGGGTATCGGCGGCGTGCCACGCGGCCGTATCGTCGAGATTTACGGTCCTGAGTCCTCCGGTAAGACGACGCTTTCGCTCGAGATTTTGGCAGAGGCCCAGGCAATGGGTGGCGTTGTGGCATTTATCGATGCCGAGCATGCGCTCGATCCCACGTATGCCGCGCGCATTGGCGTGGATATCGACGAGGTACTGATTTCCCAGCCCGATACGGGTGAGCAGGCGCTCGAGATCGTTGACATGCTCGTGCGTTCCGGCGCCATCGATGCCATCGTCGTCGACTCTGTCGCCGCGCTGACCCCGCGTGCCGAGATCGAGGGAGAAATCGGCGACACTACGGTCGGTCTTCAGGCTCGCCTGATGAGCCAGGCGCTCCGTAAGCTCGCCGGCTCGCTTTCTAAGTCCAACACGACGTGCATCTTCATTAATCAGCTGCGTGAGAAGATCGGCGTCATGTTCGGCAACCCCGAGACTACGACGGGCGGCCGCGCCCTTAAGTTTTTCTCTTCGGTGCGTATCGACATTCGCCGTATCGACAGCATTAAGCTTAAGGACGAGGTTATCGGTAACCGCGTGCGCGCCAAGGTCGTTAAGAACAAGGTGGCAGCTCCGTTCCGTTCTGCTGAGTTCGACATCATGTACGGTACGGGCATCTCTAAGGAGGGCTCGATTCTGGACATGGCTGTCGAGTGCGGCATCTGCAAGAAGATGGGCTCCTGGTTTGCCTATGGCGAGGACAAGCTCGGCAACGGTCGCGAGGCCGCCAAGGCGTTCCTGCGCGAACACCCCGATTGCGCTGACGAGATTGAGCATAAGGTCCGCCTTGCCTGCGGACTTGAGTTTGATGACGATGCTCCGTCCGAGGTCGAGCTGACCGATCAGCCTGCGCCTGAGGAGTTTGACGAGCTTTACGCCATCGATGGTTCCGCCATGCTCGATGATGACGACGAGTAGCGGTTACGCTCATGTCGTATACGGTGACCGAGGCCACGGTCGTCTTTCCCGATAAGAAGGCGGCCTCCTCGTTCTCGAGCGGGTATGCGTCCAAAAAGCCTTGCGCACATATCGATTGTGAGCTTGAGGGCGGTTTTGAGCGGTCCATTTGGATTCCCGTGCGGGTCGCGCGGCTGTATGTCAAAAACCGCCCCGATCTTCCCTGTGATTGGGACAACTTCCGTGAGGCGGTGCAGCTCATTGAGCGTAAATGTGCACTTACCATGGTGACCGAGATGTTATCGCGCCGCGACCATGCGACGGGTGAGGTCCGTGACAAGCTGGCTCGCTACGGCTTTCACCAGCCTGCGATCGATTTCGCCGTCGAGCGCGCCACCGAGTATCGCTTTTTAGACGAGAGCCGCTTTTGCTCGTACTTTATCGAGGAGCGCAAGCGGCGCGGTTGGGGACAGCGCAAAATCGAGACCGAGCTCAAGCGCCGTCATGTCGTGCTCGATGACATTCCCGGTTATCCCGAGGATTATTTTGCCGTCGAAGACGATTTGACGCGTGCGTCAGCCCTGCTCGCCAAGCGTCGTGTTCCAGAGACGCGCGGATTCGAAAAACTGGTTCGGTTTTTGATGGGCAAGGGCTTCTCGTATCACATCGCCGCCGATGCCGTTAAGGCACGTCTCGATGCCGAACGCGAGGAATGTGCAGTTTAGGCGTATGCGCTTTGTTGCCCTGCCGTTCACCGCGTTTTAGCCGCCGTGCTGGGGCCATTTATTTGACAGTTGTTGTGGTTCAACGTACGATAAACACTGTCATTTGCTTTGTGATATGTGCTCATCTGTGATGAGTTTGTTTATATGTTTATCTGTATCCGACCCGCATAAGCTGCGCCCATATTACTCAAATGTCGCGAGCCGTTCGTAAGGACGGTTCGCTTTGTTGTGTAACGAATCCATAAAAAGGAGTGAGCATGCCTATCATCGCAGCGCTCGTTGGCATCGTTTTGGGTGCCATCGCCGCCATTGCCTACATGCGCACCGCCAAGCAGGGTAGTCTTCACGAGGCCGACGAAAAGATCCAGTCGGCACACGCACAGGCTGAGTCCCTGATCGGTGATGCTAAGCGTCAGGCCGAGACCCTCAAAAAAGAGGCTCTGCTCGAGGCTAAAGAGGAGATCATCAAGAACAAGCAGGCCGCCGAGGCCGAGGACAAGCAGCGTAAGAGCGAGATTCGTACGCTTGAGAACCGCGTGATGCAGCGCGAGGAGTCCCTTGATCGCCGAAACGACGCTCTCGACAAGCGTGAGCACCAGCTGTCCAGCCAGGCCGGTCAGGTCGAGAAGCGCTCCCGCGAGCTTGAGGAGCTCTGCACTAAGCAGACCTCCGAGCTCGAGCGTATTGCCGACCTTACCCGCGAGGACGCCCACAAGGAGCTCCTCGATAAGGTTCGCGGCGAGGTCACCCACGAGGCCGCCACGATCATTCGCGAGTCCGAGCAGCAGGTTCGCGCCGAGTGCCACAAGACCGCCCAGGAGATTCTGTCCCTGGCGATTCAGCGCTGCGCTGCCGACCACACAGCCGAGGTCACCGTTACCTCCGTGCACATTCCCTCTGATGACCTCAAGGGCCGTATCATCGGTCGCGAGGGTCGCAACATCCGGACCTTCGAGCAGGTTTCCGGTGTCAACCTCGTGATCGACGATACGCCCGAGACCGTCGTTCTTTCGAGCTTCGACCCGGTCCGTCGTGAGACCGCTCGTGTTGCCCTCGAGAACCTCATCGCCGACGGCCGCATTCACCCCGCCCGCATCGAGGAGATGTATCACAAGGCTGCCGACCTGGTTCAGCAGCGCGTGCGCGAGGCTGGCGAGCAGGCTGCCTTCGATACCGGCATTCACGACCTGCATCCCGAGATCGTCAAGACCCTTGGTGCCCTGCGCTACCGTACTTCGTTTGGTCAGAACGTGCTTCAGCACTCCCTCGAAGTCTCTGACCTGTGCGGCGTGATGGCTTCCGAGCTTGGCCTGGACGTTGTGACCGCCAAGCGCGCCGGCCTGCTGCACGACCTTGGCAAGGCAATCGATCACGACGTCGAGGGCCCGCATGCCGTCATCGGCGCCGAGCTTGCCCGCCGTTATGGTGAGAAGCCCGTTATCGTCCACGCTATCGAGGCTCACCATGCCGATGTCGACCCCAACACGGTGCTCGATGTCCTGGTACAGGCCGCCGATGCCGTCTCCGCCTCTCGCCCCGGTGCCCGTCGCGAGTCTGCCGAGAACTACATCAAGCGTCTTGAGAAGCTCGAGGAGATTGCCAACTCCCATGAAGGCGTCGAGCGTACCTATGCCATGCAGGCTGGTCGCGAGGTCCACGTCATGGTTCAGCCGGACAAGATCTCCGATGCCCAGTCCACGGTCCTGGCTCACGATATCGCCCATCAGATCGAGGAAGAGATGGAGTATCCCGGTCAGGTGCGCGTCGTCGTGATTCGCGAGAGCCGCGCTGTCGATATCGCTAAATAACATGAGCGACGCGAACGAGCTCATCTCATTTATCGCGTCGATGTCGGGGGAGGGCAACCTTCGCGTCGAGGAGAACCTTGGCGAGGGGTATGTCCGCCTCCGCGTTTCGGAGGCCGAGCGGCGCCAGGCAAAACACGACATTCAGCATGTCGAGGATATCGTCATCGAAATGCTCCGTAATGCTCGCGATGCCGGCGCCGACAAGGTCTATCTCGCCACGACCAAGGAAGATGGCGTCCGCACGCTTGTCTTTCTGGATAACGGTTCGGGCGTTCCGCAGGATATGCAAGAGCGAATCTTCGATGCCCGCGTTACCTCCAAGCTCGAGAGCATGAAGATGGACCGTTGGGGCGTTCACGGTCGTGGCATGGCATTGTTTTCGATCAAGCAGAACACCGACGAGGCCCGTGTGGTCACGTCCGGCGTCGATCTTGGTTCAGCCTTTAAGGTGAGCGTTGCAGCCGACCGCCTCAGTGAGCGTGCCGATCAGTCCAGCTGGCCCCAGGCCGTCAAGGATGAGGACGGACGTTATGTCTGTGCTCGCGGCCCGCATAATATTATTCGCGCTGCCTGTGAGTTTGCGCTCGAGGAGCTGCGTGGTTGCGATGTCTATCTTGGTTCTCCGTCTGAGATTGCCGCGACCCTTTATGCTCAGGCGTCAAGTCGGCTCGATACGTCTCGTCTCCTGTTTATTGATGACGAGAGCGAGCTTCCGGTTGTCGATCGTTTAGGCCTTGCCTCTGATGCCGAGGACTTTATCCGTATCTGCTCGGGTTTGGGTCTTGGGATGTCCGAGCGCACGGCACATCGCATTTTGGCAGGGCAGATTAAGCCCGTTCGCGGTGTGACCGCGCGTCTGCTGCGCGAGCGTGATTCGTCCTCGCATGCGCCGGCTCCTGTCGATCTCGCGAAGGATCGTCGCGGGCTACGTATTGCCAAGGATGACATGGCACAGTTTTCGCGTGCTGTGGAGCGGGACTTCAATGACCTTGCCGCCAGGTACTATCTCAACCTTTGCGGCGACCCAAAGATTCGTGTTTCGCGTGATCGAATCACTGTGACCTTCGATCTTGCCAAAGAGGAATAGTGCCTTTACCGAGTCCTCTCGGTACGATACAGTTATTGCAGTTAAAACGTACTTTTAAACGCAGGAGTTTCTTCATGGATTGCCTGAAGGTATCAAGCAAATCATCGCCCGCGTCCGTTGCCGGCGCCATCGCCGGCATGGTCAAGGATGGTGTACCCGTCAACATCCAGTGTGTCGGCGCCGGTGCTGTCAACCAGGCCATTAAGGCCGTTGCCATCGCGCGCGGTTTTTTGATCCCAACCGGTTTTGATATTTCCTGCGCGCCCGTGTTCTCCGACATTCTCATTAACGGGGAGTCGCGCACGGCTATCCGCCTTTCTATCTACGTTCACCAGATCAATCGAGCTGCTATGGATAACGTCGTCATGGATGATGTTAAGCCTGTGGCATAGCTTCTGCTAGCCTCGTTTCGCTCCCCAACGTTAGGACTTATGCACATGGATCAGCGTTCCGTACGCGATATTCTTGCCGGTAAAACCTACTTTATCCGCACCTTTGGCTGCCAGATGAATCAGCACGACTCTGAGCGCGTGAGCGGTCTGCTCGATTCGTATGGTTGCCTCATGGCGCTCGATCTTGAGCATGCCGATATCGTTGTCTTCATGACATGCTGCGTGCGCGAGGCCGCCGATACTCGCCTGTACGGTCAGTGCAATTCCTGCAAAAGCCTGCCGCCTTCGCCTTCGGGCAAGCGTGTGGTTGCCGTGGGCGGCTGCATCGCGCAGCGTGATGGCGAGGGACTGCTCACCAACGTCGATAACGTCAATGTCATCTTTGGCACGCATTCTATCGCACATGTGGCCGAGCTCATTGCCGAGGCGTTCCTTGACGGCAAGCGTCATATCCGCACCAATGAGCATGAGGATACGGATGCCATGAGCATGCCGTGGCATCGAGAGACCCAGTATCACGCTTGGGTGCCCATCATGACGGGCTGCAATAATTTCTGCACCTACTGCATCGTGCCGTACGTGCGCGGTCGCGAAAAGAGCCGCCCCTTCGAGGAGATTGTCGACGAGGTGACCGGTTTGGTGCGCCAGGGCGTGCGTGAGATTACGCTGCTGGGCCAAAACGTTAACTCATATGGTCGCGATCTGTTTGGCAAGCCGCGTTTTGCCGATCTGCTGCGTGCCGTGGGCGATACGGGTGTGGAGCGCATCTTCTTTACGTCTTCGCATCCCAAGGACCTGTTGCCCGAGACCATCGACGCCATGGCCGAGACGCCTGCCGTTATGCCGCAGCTGCACTTGGCCGTCCAGTCAGGTTCGACGCGGATCCTCAAAGAGATGAATCGCCGTTATACACGTGAGGACTATTTGGGCCTGGTCGATCGCATTCGCAACCGTATGCCCGATATCGCGCTCTCGACCGACATTATCGTTGGCTTCCCAGGCGAGACTGAAGAAGACTTTGAGCAGACGCTCTCGCTTGCCGAGACGGTCCGCTATGCCCAGGCCTATACCTTCATCTACTCCAAGCGCGCTGGTACCCCGGCCGCCGAGATTGATGATCCCACACCGCACGAGGTCATCCTTGAGCGCTTTAACCGTCTGGTCAAGGTTATCGAGACGACAGCGCACGAGTACAACCAGGGTGAGCTCCATACCGTGGTGCCGGCGCTCATTGAGGGTACGAGTAAAAAGAACGATGCGGTGCTGCTGGGCAAGAGCCCCAAGAATCAGACCGTTCATGCGCCCATTCCCGAGGGATATAGCATCGACCAGCTTGTCGGTAAGATCGTTGATGTTGACGTCGACGTTGCTAAGACGTGGTATTTGTCAGGCTCCGTTGTGGGTGAGCCGCGCTAATGATTTCTCCCGGGGCAGGTCTTTCCGCCGTTGCGATCGTCGGTCCGACGGCGGTTGGTAAAAGTGACGTCGCTGACCGTTTGGCCGCTCGCCTTTCGTCTGAAGTGCTGTCGTGCGATGCGATGCAAATCTATCGCGGTATGGATATCGGCACCGCAAAGATGACGCCCGATGAGTGTACGGCGCCTCTGCGTCTCGTTGACATCGTAGAGCCGGGCGTCGCGTACTCTGCGGCGCTTTACCAGGCAGACGCTCGCGCGCATGTTGAGCGCCTGCTCGGGTCTGGACGTCTTCCGGTGTTTTGCGGGGGTACGGGCCTGTATCTCAAGGCCGCCCTCGATGAGATGGATTTTCCCTCGGGAGAACTTGAGGACGATCGCCGTGCGGGTTATCAGGAACTTGCCGAGCGCATTGGTGAGGAAGCGCTGCATAAGCTGCTTGCCGAGCGCGATCCTGAGTCTGCCGCGGTCATTCATCCTCATAATGTGCGCCGCGTGATTCGTGCGCTCGAAATGCATGATGACGGCGTTTCCTACGCACAGCAAAAGTCACAGTTTAGTGTTCCATGTGAGCATTATCATGCCTTGTGGTTTGGCTTGACACGCAATCGTGAGCTGCTTTACGAGCGCATTAACCTGCGCGTTGACCTCATGTTTGAGCAGGGTCTTGTTGATGAGGTCCGTGGCCTTATGGACCAGGGGCTTGAAGATGCGCTCACTTCGATGCAGGCGATTGGCTACAAAGAAATCATTGATGCTTTTAACGGTGTGATGACTATGGATGAGGCTCGTGAACTCATTAAGATGCGTTCGCGTCGCTATGCCAAGCGTCAGCTTTCGTGGTTTAAGCGCGACGATCGTATTGTGTGGTTCGATATGGACGAATATACGGTCGATGAGGTCGTTGAGGATATCTTGCATCGCATCGAGGCTGCCTGATGGCCCGGTTTCCCCTCGTTCCCACAGCACCCGAGCCTGAGCGTGCCATTCTTGTCGGCGTCGAGTGGCGCGACAATGCGTGGCCGCTCGATCGCTCGCTCGATGAGCTTGAGCGCCTGGCGCACACGGCTGGCGCCCGGTGTGTTGCTCGTTTGTCGCAGCGACTGGTTAAACCCTATCCTAAATCGTTTATCGGTTCCGGCAAGGTTGAAGAGCTGTGCGGCTTAGTGCATCGCATGGATGCCGATGTCGTTATTTTTGACGACGATCTGACGCCTTCACAGCAGTCCTATCTGGAGAAGGCCGTGGGCGAACCGGTTAAGATCATCGATCGCACGGCGCTCATTCTTGATATTTTCGGCCTGCATGCCCAGACGCGCGAGGGTCGTCTACAGGTGCAGCTGGCGCAGCTTCAATATCTGTTGCCTCGTCTGCGTGGCATGTGGAGCCATCTTGCCAAGGAGCAGACGCGCGGCGGCATCGGTTCGCGCTTTGGCCAGGGTGAAAGCCAGCTCGAGGTTGACCGTCGCTTGATTCGCAATAAGATTGCCGCGCTTCGTCGTGAGCTCAAGCAGGTTGAACAGCATCGCGATGTCCAGTCCAAGAGCCGCATTGAGTCACCGGCGTTTCGCGTCGCGTTAGCCGGTTATACCAATGCCGGTAAATCGACGTTGCTCAATCGCCTGACCGGCTCTACGGTACTTTCGCAGGACAAGCTGTTTGCTACGCTCGACCCGACGACGCGTTCGTATCGCCTGCCCGGCGGTCGCGGCATGACGATTACTGATACCGTCGGCTTTATTCAAAAGCTGCCGCATGGTCTGGTCGATGCCTTTAAATCGACGCTGTCCGAGGTGTTGGGTGCCGATCTAATTCTCAAAGTCGTAGATGCGTCTGACGAGGACTATGAGCGGCAGCTTGAGGCTGTCGACCGCGTTCTTGATGAGATCGGCGCTGGAGAGCGTTTAACGCTGACCGTATTCAATAAAATCGATCTTCTCGATAGCGTTGATCGTCTGAGCTTCCGTCGTCGCTATCCCGAGGCCGTGCTGTTCTCGGCCCAGACGGGCGAGGGACTCGACGATTTCGTCGACCGTATTGCTCGTGAGGCGGCTGCTACCGATGTGTTGCTCTCTGCTGATATCCCGTATCGCGAGGGCGCCCTCATCACGCTGGTGCATGAGCAGGGAACCCTTTTGCACGAGGAATATCTTGAGGACGGCGTTCGTATTGTGGCGAAGCTGCCGGCCCGTATCGCGCCGCGGCTCAAGCGTTATCGCACCGAGTAGACGAGCTCCAAAAAGCCCAGAATAATGGGTTGATGCAGCAGATAAAAGGGGAGTGCATGACGTCCAAGGCTGGCGAGCGCCGGCAGGGGGTTGGCGTAGGCCCAGCTTAGGGCGGTCTTATCGATTCCCTGCGCTATATGTGCGGCGAAGTATCCTGCAAGATACATAAAGATAAACGGGATGATGGGGTAGTAATCACCTGAAACAAACCCAAGGCTCGGAAATCCCAGCCACGCCAGGTAGGGGACAGGGTAGATCGTTTTGGGGATACTCCAGGTGAGGGCGAACAACGCAAGGCATAGCGACATGCCCCATCTCGCCGATATCTTCTTAAGGACGGGATCGGTCAACGCCACGATGCCGGTACATGCGGCCATGCAGTAGATGATGCCAAAATTAACCGAATCGTCGACTGAGACAAGTGTTGTTGCCAGCCAGACGACGAGTGCTGCTAAGGCGTATTTGGCGGCACGTTTGATATTGTTGCGCGAAAGGGTGCACATCCAACCCGCGATAAACAAAAATACCCAGCTGATGCTGGCGCGCCAGATGTCTTGAAAGACGGTCTGGGTAAACCAGGGCATATCCCAGTCGTACAGGTAGGCGAGATCGTAGCAAGCGTGAAAACCTGCCATTGAAATCATCGTAAACCCGCGGACGGTATCAAAGATGGTGATGCGTTTTTGCATTACGAGAACCGGCGCATTAAGCCGACGACTTTGCCCAAGATGATGGGATTCGTTGCATAGATAGGCTCCATGGTGTCATTCTCGGGCTGCAGGCGTACGCGTCCCTGCTCCTTGTAGAACGTCTTGACGGTCGCTGAACCATCAATCATGGCCACGACAATTTCGCCGTTCATGGCACTCTTTTGTTCACGGACGATGATGTAATCTCCATTGAAGATGCCGACATTGATCATTGAGCTCCCATGCACCTCAAGGATAAAGGAACCCTGATCAGTGGCGATTTCGGTCGGGATAGTAAAAGTGTCTTCGATATTCTGCTCGGCCAGAATGGGAATCCCAGCCGCGACGCGACCAACGAGCGGTAGCGAGACCGTTCCGCGAGGTGCGGTGGGCTCGTCAGATTTAGAAATTGAGACAGAGGAACCGTCCTCGTTAAAGAGTTCCAGGGCGCGCGGTTTGGTGGCATCGCGCTTGAGTAGCCCGCGCGCCTCCAGGGCAGAGAGATGGGCGTGCACGGTGCTGGGAGAGGATAGGCCCACGGCAGAAGCCATCTCGCGCACGCTGGGCGGATAACCCTTCTCCTGCTGATATTCCTTGATGAAGTCGTAAATTTGCTGCTGACGCTTGGTAATTTTGCGAGCCATCAGGGCATCCTCTCTACCCATGTCAAACAAATGTTCGAATTTTGCTTGACAGGAACAACTGTTCGAAGATAATAATAACCGAACATTCGTTCTCGCGCTAGACATTTTTGTCCGCGCGGCTTGATAAAACTGTTCTCAGCAAAACACGCGAGAGGAGAACATGATGAACGCAACGAATATGGTCCAGGGAAACCTCGCCCTTAAGCTCGAGACGCCTGCCGCGCCCGCTTTTACTGTTGTCAAGGGTGGACGTTCCGGTTATCAGCCTTTGCCCGTAAAGTCTGCTCGCACTCAGTATGCTGTTGCCGCGCCGACTCCCGCTGCCCTGAAGGTTTCGACGATTGTTGCCGTCGCCGTTGCGCTCACGCTCTTTTTTGTCCTCGCTACGTCGGTCTTTAGCGCTCGTCACGCCGCGTATGCCGAGTCCGTTTCCAACGTTACCTACGAGACCATTCGCGTTCAGCCTGGTGATTCTCTTTGGTCGCTTGCCGAGGAATATCCAATCGAAGGCCTTTCCACGCAAGAGACTTCCGACATGATCCGTAACGTCAATCATCTGGAGCATGGTTCGCTCGCCGCCAGTGCGCATCTTAAGGTTCCTGCTCGTTCGTAATCATTATCGCGCTGCGCATGGTACTCTTGTTATCGTTTAAGAGGAGGTACCATGCGCTGTCCTAAATGCGGCAAGGCACATACCCGCGTCGTTGATTCCCGTATGCAGGAGTCAAATAACACCATTAAGCGCCGTCGCGAATGTTGCTCGTGTAACTACCGCTTTACAACGTTCGAGCGATGCGAAGACCCAATTGAGGTCATTAAGTCGGACGGAACTAAGCAGCGGTTCGATCGCAATAAGCTGCTCGTCGGCTTGATGCGTGCCACCATCAAGCGCGATATCGACACTAAGAAGCTCAATGAGATTATCGACGATATCGAGGTCGAGCTGCGCTCTCGCACGCTGACGGCCGTCACGTCGCATGAGTTGGGTGACATGGTGCTCAAGCGCTTGGCCAAGATCGATAAGGTGGCGTACATCCGCTTTGCCTCGGTCTACCGCGATTTCAAAGACGTCGATGAGTTTCTGCAAGAGCTCGACAAGCTAAGGTGATTCCATGTCCTGCATTACCGTCAACATAAAGCGTCTCGACCCCACCGTCGAGCTTCCCAAATACGCCCATCCCACCGATGCCGGCTTGGATCTGCGCTCCAACGAGGACTGCGTTCTGAAGCCCTTCGAACGCCGTCTGGTCTCTACTGGGCTGGCCATCGCCCTGCCCGATGGCTACGCCGGCTTCGTCCAGCCCCGCAGCGGCTTGGCCATCAAGCAGGGCCTGTCTATAGTTAACACGCCGGGCCTCATCGACGCCCACTACCGAGGAGAACTCAAGGTTATCCTCATCAACCTGGACCCCTCCAACAACATCCAAATCAACAAAGGCGACCGCATAGCCCAACTCGTCATCCAAGAAGTCCCCACGGTCAACCTCATAGAGGTAGACGAACTAGACAAAACCGACCGAGGCAACGGAGGCTTCGGCTCCTCCGGCGTCGCTTAGTTGCTTCCGTCCGCTCACCCGTGGGAGGGCCCTATATATCATCCCATGCTCAAACATTCTCGCTGCGCTGCGAAACTGCGCGTGGGACGATATATAGGGCCCTCCCACGGGTGAGCTACGTTTGCATGCTTGTAACTACCGTGCCTCTTCGCTGGAAGCTGATATCATTAATCAATTTGTAAGCCGGTGCGACAAGGGAGTTTCTCCTTTGTCGCACCGGCTTTCTAGTCGGATTGCAATTTGTTTTCAAGCAGGAAGCCTCTCGTCCGGGACTCACCCATATCGTTCCACGCGCAGTTTCGCAGCGAAGCGAGAATGTTTGAGCATGGAATGATATGGGTGAGTCCCGGACGGATGGGTTTAGTGCGCCCTGTGAAGCGAGAATGTTTGAGCATGGAATGATATAAGGGCGGCTCCGGCAGAGCGGCGGACATTCGACTAGCGGATATGCGCGGGCTTTCCGCCCCAGTAGAAGCGGCAGAAGGCTCGTTTGCGCTTTTGGGGTTTGCCTACTAGCTCCATGGTTGCGATGGCGATGTCCTCGGCTGCGTGGGGGCGGCGTAGTACTTCGCCGTTGATGAGTAGCGCTTTGAGCGACTCAGGGTGGTCGTGCAGGTGACGAAGCGTCACGATGAGCTCGCGTGCGGTGGTGACGTGCATGCTGGCGCCCATGCCGGTAAGCATCGTGGTGTTGGCCTTTTCCTGACCGTATGATTTGCCCAGCAGGATCATCGGCAGATGTGCGCATAGGCACTCGGTGACCGTGAGTCCGCCCGATTTGAGGATTGCCAGGTCGCAGCCGTGCATGAGGGCTGCCATATCGTCCACGTAGTCCAGAACCGTGACGTTTTCGAGCTTCATGGCGTCGAAGAGCGTCTTGAGGCGGGTGGCGTATTCCTCATCCTTGCCCGGCAAAAAGACAAAGTGCATGTCCTCGAAGCTGCGCAGGAAGGGGAGTGTGCGGTCCATCTCCGCGCGAAAGCGAACGTACGGTTGAGGCAAACTGGCACCGGCCATCACCAACACAACGGTCTTGTCAGCGGGGAGATTGAACTTCTCGAGTTCTTCCTCGCGATTGTAGTCCGTATCAAACCCGGCGCGAATGGGGATGCCTGTAATGCGGATTTTGGTCTCGGGAACTTTACGGGGGCGAAGTGTCTCGGCCATAAATTCGTTGGCTACGCAGAACAGATCGGTGTCCTTGTGGGGCCAAAAGCCTTCGACTTCGTAGTCGGTCGGGACGCAGATGACGGGATAATCGATACCCGTGATGACGCGGGCACCCACAGCGACGTTGGCCGCCGTGATGTGTGTTGCGACCACGGCTATGGGCCTGCGGGTGCGGACATATTCGTTGAAGGCAGGGAACATAATACGTGACCATGCCGTGCCTCCGCCCCAGAGCAGATGTCCCGTAAACGTGTATCGCCAGGTTAGGTCATATATGGGACGCGTGGCGCCGGTAAACGAAGCTGCTGTTTTATTACCATCGAACCTAATGCGTCCAAATTCGAGGATATCCAGGACTTCGATCTCAACATCCTCAGGGATTCCCTTGGTGCCGCGGATAAGGTCAAATGCTTGTGCAATCGCGTTGGCGGCGGCTTTGTGGCCCGATCCAACTGATGCGTGCACAATGGTTACCAGGGGTTTTTGTGCAGGTAAAACGGTCATTTGCTCCGGTTGGGGAGTGGCTTGCATGGGCAGGGGAGCGCTATTGCTCGTCTGCGTTTGATCCATCGATAACTCCCCTTCAGCTTTGTTACGCGATTTATCATTGTAGTGCATGAGTGTCATGTTCACGTAAATTTGGGTATGAGCGCAAAGAACGACAACGTTTCGACGAGAGGATTCTTCATGACTACCGATCAGCCGATTGATGTTGCGATTATCGGTGGAGGCCCCGCGGGCTATGCTGCCGCCATTTACGCTGCACGTGCCAACCTGACGACGACCGTGATTGAGCAGGGCATGTCGGGTGGACAGATCGCCACGACCAATGAGGTCGAGAACTATCCGGGCATTCCGCTCTTGAGTGGCGCCGAACTCGGCGAGCGTTTTCAGCAACATGCAGAGGGGCTGGGAGCGCAGGTTACATGGAGCATGGTTACGGGTATCGATTACGATGCCGATGCAGCGCTGTTTACGGTGCATCACGATATGGGCGATACGCTTGCCTCGAGCGTTATCGCTTGCATGGGTGCCACGCCGCGTCCGGCAGGTTTCGCTGGCGAGGATACCTATCGCGGTCGTGGCGTTTCATATTGCGCAACATGTGACGGCATGTTCTTCCGCGGCAAACAGGTCTTTGTAATCGGTGGTGGCAATTCGGCATGCGAAGAGGCACTGTTCCTGTCAGACATTGCCAGCAGTGTGACCATCGTGCTGCGCCGCGACCAGTTCCGTGCGCCTGATGGTGTTGTTCAGAAAGTACTCAAAAAGGACAATATTACAGTTAGGTACCAAACTAGTATTGTTGAGCTTTCTGGTGAAGCGATGCCCACGACAATTACGTTCAAGGACAATGCAAGCGGTAAGACGCATGCTGAGACCTTTGAGCCTGGCTCGTTTGGCATCTTTGTCTTTACCGGGACGCAACCCCATACCGAGCTTGTTGAGCATCTTGTCGATCTGGCGCCTGATGGCGGCATTCTGACTGATGAATCCATGGCGACCCGCACGCCAGGTCTATTTGCTGCTGGCGATATCCGTTCCAAGCGCTTACGTCAGGTTGTGACCGCCGTTTCTGACGGAGCCATAGCAGCAACGAGCGCATACGCGTTTCTCCGCTGATAAGTACGATAATATATCTTATGTAAGGTTGTTATCTTTTAACAAAGTGGTTGGACGGTGTATCAATGTGCTGTCCAACCACTTTTACTTGGCGACTATGTGGTATGCAAAACTAGATAACGTAGAATACAATATATAAATGAACGGAGGATCCTTATGAACCACGCCAAACGCGTTATCCCGATGTCCGATACATCGGTCAGCATTAAGCCTGAGGATATTCAGCCCACTGTGCTGCCCGATGCATTTATTCAGTCCGATATCGTTCGCAAACTCAATACGTTGAGTCTGCCGCGCTATGACCAGTTGCCCAATGTGACGCTCTACCGCGACCAGGTCATTGAGTATGTTGCGCTGTGGATGGAGCCGCTGTCCATTTGCGTTGAGCAACCTATCATTACGCCATCGATGATCAATAACTACGTAAAGGTTGGCCTGGTGCCTGCTCCGGTCAAAAAGCAATATGGCCGCGAGCAAATTGCCCGCCTGATCGCTATCTGCATCTTTAAGCAGGTGCTACCTATTGCTGCGGTGCAGGCACTCTTTAACATTCAGCGTTTGAGCTACGATGCCCCGACGGCCTTCGATTATGTGGTCGATCAGCTCGAGGCATCGATTCGTTCGGCGTTTTCCGTCGAGCAGGCGCCGGTTCCCGATACGGCGCATCAGGTAACGCGTGAGTCGCTGCTTGTGCGCAGTGCGGTTTCATCCTTCGTTTCGAAAGCGTACCTGATGAGCTATCTAAAGTTTAATGGGTTTAATAGCTAGCCGACGTATAAAACGGGCGGAACAAAGGGCTATCTGCCACTTTGTCCCGCCCGTATTTTTGCTTGGTTGGACGTTATTGGCCCGAAGCCACGCCCATGCCGTAGCCGATAATGAGCCCATACATTTCGGCATAGTATGAATCTAGCCCGTTACAGGGCATGATGATAGTCTTGGAGCCTGGCCAGCGCTCCACAATTCGGCTGGCAAGTGCTTGGGCGCCTGCCTCATTCTCGACATGGTCGATAACGACCTCGCCGCCCGTAAAACCTTCGGCTTCCATGGTGTCGATGATCTTGTTGAGCATCTTCTTTTCGCCACGCGTGTGCCCGACGAGCTCGATTTTACCGGCCTCGCTCGCCGTGCCCAAAATGCGAATATTGAGCTTGTTGGCAATGACGCCGGCTGCCTTAGGAATGCGTCCTGCCTTTGCAAGGTTCTCGTAATTACACAGGCTAAAGAGAATCTTGCTGTTTTGCTCGAGACTGTCGAAGTAAGCGCAGGCGTCCTCAAAGGAAACGTCCGGGTTACTTGCAAGATAACGATCAAACAGCAAGAAGATCAGATCCATCTTGCCGCCTGCTGCCCGCGAATTGACCAGGTGAATCTGACGATTGGGCTCCTCGGCAAGTACCATATCGCGTGCCGTAGCGGCAGCGTTATAGCTTCCAGAGACACCCTCCGAGATTGGCATGCAGATCGTCTTGTCGGCGAGCTTAAAGAGCTCAGCCCACTCCCCCACGCTTGGGCAGGCGCTCGATGATGCGCTGGCTTCCGACTGAATGGCAACATTAAGCTCGTGAACATCGAGCAAAAGGTCGTCGACAAATTCGCGCTCCCCTACTCGAATTTTGAGAGGAGCGAATGCAAAGGTGGTACGGGGTGCAGTCGGTTGCCAATCGCGAAGATTGCAGCTCGAATCTGAGATAAGTGCCCAGCTCATTGAGGGTCCTTTCTAGTTGTTCCCCAACAATTATAGCCATCTTTTTGATTGATTGGACGGCTATCTAGTTTTGAATACTAGATAGCCGTTCTGATTTTATGGCAAACGGTAGGGAAAAAAGAATGGGCCTCGTGACTCAAGATCGCGAGGCCCACGTTCGTTCGCTGCAGTAATAAATTAGTAGCGCACGAAAATGTAATTGTTGTTCATGCCGGCGGCAACGGAGCTGATGATGACGCCCGTTTTGTAGTCGGAAGCATGGATCATCTGACCATTACCGATATAAATGCCGGTATGGTAGGAGTTAACCACAACATCGCCGGGTTGCGGATCGGACACACGGGTCCAACCCATGAAGTCGACCGTGGTGCCCAGACGGCAGTAGCGTCCCGTGAGGCAATAGCTTACAAAACCGGAGCAGTCAAAGCTGTTCGGTCCAATGCCGCCCCAAGAATACGCATAGCCGAGCTTGCTGTAGGCGCGCGAAACAACGGAGCCACCATCAACAGACTGACTCGGTGCTGAAGGCGTGGGAGCCGGAGCGGGCGTGGGGGCAGGCTGCGGTGCGGGAGCCGGCGTGTTGCCGCCCTGGTTGTTGTTATTGTTGGTCTGGCCGCCATTGTTGGTGTTCTCGGTCGTACCGGCGGTGTCGTTGCTCACCGTGGCCTTTTCGGCGGTGCTAGCATTAATGCCAGCCTGCAGCGCAGCGTTGGCCTCGGCCTCGGCAGCGAGCTCGGCCTGCAGCTGCGAATCCAGGGAGTTTACGACGTTCTGGGCTTCAGCCTGCTGGGCATTAAGCTCGTCGACCTTCTTTTGCGTGGTGGCGACGTTCTTCTCCTGCTCGGCCTGCTTATCGGTGAGCTGCTGCTTAAGCTCCTTGACCTCTTGAATGGTCTGAGCTTGCTTATCGGAAACTTTGCCGTAGTAGAACAGACGGTTGAGCATATCGCTCAGATCATCGACACCCGTCAAAACCTGAAGCAGGCTCAGACCGCCGGTTTTGTACTCGCCGGCGACATAGGTCGAGAGCTTGGCCTGACCATCGGCGATCTCCTGCTGCTTTTGCGTGATCTCGCCGGCAGTCTGATCGAGCGCCTGCGTCTGCGTGGCAAGCTCATCGTAAATCTGCTGGGTTTGGGTGCCGATCTGCTCGAGTTTCGTACGAGCAGCGGCAAGGTCGGATGCGGTATCGGCGTAGGCAGGAGCCGCGAGGCCCAAGCCCAAAACACAAGCGAGGGTTGCCGTAGCAGCGCAGCGTGCCATGTTTTTGTGCGTGTTTGCTGTGCGCATGTAGCTTCCTTTCCAGTAACTAAGGGTAACGGCTAGCCTACCGTCACCAGGCTAAAGAGCTCCACATCGTCATCAGACGGCGTGAGCTTCTCGCGCGGGTTGAGAAACGCAAGCTCAAGTATACAACCGTAACCGATAAGCTTTGCGCCCATATCTCGCACCAGTTTACCTGTTGCCTCGACGGTTCCGCCCGTCGCGACCAAGTCGTCCAGAATCAACACGGTATCTTTAGAGCTGATAGCGTCGGCATGGATCTCAATTGAATCGGTGCCGTACTCGAGCTCGTAGCTCTGGCTTACGGTCTCGCGCGGCAGCTTGCCCGGTTTACGTGCGGGAACAAAGCCGGCGCCAAGGGCTACAGCCACCGGTACGCCAACCATAAAGCCGCGAGCCTCGGGACCCACGACCTTGGTGATCCCCATGCCGGCAAAGTGCTCGGCGAGGGCATCGGTCATGGCTTTGAGCGCCTCGGGATTGCCAAAGAGCGGCGTGATGTCTTTAAAGACGACTCCGGGCTCGGGATAGTCGGGGATGTCGACGATTTGAGATTCGAAGTCGTACATTGCATGACCTTTCAATGAGTTGCCGAAATATCAGCAGCGGTTATTTGCCCGCGGTGACGGTGCCGGAGTGCGAAGGGGCGACGACCTTGAGCGGCTTTACGAGAGAATCCTCGTGCGAAGCAGGCGCGGCAGTTTCTTCGTTTTTGGCCTTGGTGGACTCGGAGCGTGTGATTTCCTCATCAAGTGCATCGATGTCGGCGTCCTCGACCACGGCGTTGAGCGACTCAAAAACGCGGTTCTTGAGCAACGCAGTGTGCACACCTTCCGTCAGGTCGTGAAGCTTCTTAAACGCACGCTCGAGCTTGGCGTCGCGCTCGTCATCGGAGGTATCCATTCCGAGCATGCTCACGAGCACCTGCTCAAACATCGAGGACTCGCGGTTGGCGGAAGACACGTATTGACGCAGGTTGCGCGGCTCGATATGGAAGCGCGACAGCTCTGAGCAGTAGCGGATGATCGGAAAATCGCGACCATCGACGAGCTCACGATTCTGCGGACTCTTGATAATGCGGATAAGGTCGTTCTCGGCGAGCGAGCGGATAAACGAAATCTCGACGCCCAGCATATCGGGAATGGTCTCGATGGGATGCAGCTTTTGCTTAGTCTCCTTGGGCTCCGTCTTGAGCGGAACATCGGACAGCAAGCCCACCTCGTAGGCGAGCGTTGACAGGTCCGTGGCGTTTTCCAAGCGCTGCTTAATCACGTTGAGCGGCATGTAGCGAGTCTTCTGCAAATGCAGAATGACCTCCAGGCGATCAACGTCCTCCTTGGAGTACTGACGGTATCCCTTTGGCGTACGATGAGGGGTAATGAGCCCCTCATCCTCTAGAAATCTAATTTTTGAGTTCGAAAGATCGGGGTATGCGCCTCGAAGTAGGTTGACGACTTGGCCGATACTCAGATAGTTGCGTTCGGCCATGCCCTACTCACCGGTTTCGATGCGCTCCGGCGTGCTCTCGTGGTAGATGAGCGTAAACGTACCGATCTGGACGGAAGAACCGTCGTGCAGCGGGGCTGCATTGACGATGGCGCCGTCGACCCAGGTGCCATTGAGCGAGCCCAGGTCCTCGATGCGAGCGCCGAGGCCCTCGCGAATAATGCGCGCATGGCTGCGCGAAACGGTCATGTCGTTGAGGAAGATGCCGTTCGCGGGATCGCGGCCGATGGTGGTCACGTCGTCCTCGAGCTCAAAAGCGGCACCCGTCTGCGGACCCTTGACGATGGACAGAACGGGGGCGGTGATGCGCACGTTAGCCATGAGGTCGGGAACGGTGACATCGCTTGAAGGCACGCGGAATACGCAGGTAGCGTCAGCAGTCTTATCATTCTCAGGCATATTGTTAACCATGTTGTCCATGACAACCCCTAACTTATCGCGGACGTGCCGCAAATAATGAACCGTACGTAATCATACCCCAACGAATTAGTCTTCGATTTCGGGGTTCAGAAAGTCGATGTCCTCGTCCTCGGGATGCGCGAGAGCCTGTTTAATGGCCGCTCCGCCCTTAATGGAATAGATGACAGCCGTGAGCATGGAGAAGATCACGCCGCCGTACACAAAGAAGATGCCGAGGGGCACCGAGCTTCCGTTGAGGCCCGGGAAGGCCGTAAGGGTTGAAGGTAAAAGATGCAGGCCGTCAACAACGGGGAACCCGAGCAGCATGAGCGAGAAGCCGGTCATGAGCAGCGCAGTGGCAATCTTTCCGGGAAAGACGACATCGATGGGGCGACGGTGATAATGACGAACGATAAGCGTGCCGATGCCCAGATAGATGTCGCGGCCAATAATGAGCACGCAGACCCAGATGGGCAGCTCTCCGCGAACCACCAGTCCAAGTACGCCGGTGAACAGCAGCGCACGGTCGCAAATGGGATCCATGACCTTGCCGAGCCACGAGACCGTCTTAGTCATGCGGGCGATCTGGCCGTCCATCCAGTCGGTGGAGGCGGCAACGGCGTAGATTGCGATGGCGATGACGCGGTTGTTATCCGTCACAAACAGGTACAGAAATACCAGGGTGAGGATCAGGCGCGTAAAGGTGATGAAATTGGAGATCGTAAAGATCTTATTCGACGGGTAATCGGAAGTGCCGATAAGCTCCTTTTTGATCTTCTTTTTGATGCCCACAGGACTCCCCCGCTGGTTAACGACAAAACTTTCGATACTATACCCGTTCCGGCGATGTCTATCCAGCGTAAGCATAGAGAGTCCAGACATGTGGAGGGCGCTTTTAGGCGGCGGGGATTTCGCATTCGTGTACATCAGCCTCCAAACATGTCGAAAAATGTCGATTTTGGTGGCTGATGTACACGTTTTGATTCGGTGGTTACATCGAGCGGGAACGTTGTTGCTTTAAGCAAAATAATCATGGTGATTAAAACAAGACGATATGAGAAAGCCATTTGGGTCGCCTCCCCCGCGGCGCAGCTTCTTTCCGCGGGCTCGGGATGCCACAATGGGCTTTGAGTATCGGCCCGTGCGGTAGCCCTTACCGCACCTGCGGGGAG